>OHBW01000988.1_pt1 | contig 12138 bp, 7 predicted proteins | sample 1577411 | NCBI WGS metagenome assembly OHBW01 (sample SAMEA3879534, study PRJEB24766) | human gut metagenome | biome: human-associated habitat; feature: feces | place: USA | collected 1985/1987 | reverse complement strand
GCCTGGACTGGTTCGACGGGACGTTGCTCGAAAGTTCACCGGGCGATGCGCATGCTCACGCACTGGTTGCACTCAAGTCGGCCATTGTGCTGACATCGTGGGTGTTCGGCTACTTTGCCATGAAGCACCTGCCGCTCACCATCGTGGGGCCCATCAATGCGACGCGTCCCGTCATGGTGCTCGTCGGCGCGATGCTCCTTTTCGGCGAGCGGCTCAACGGCTACCAGTGGGTCGGCGTGGCGCTGGCGCTCCTGTCGCTCTTTCTGCTGAGCCGCTCGGGACGTCGCGAAGGGGTTGATTTCGCCCACAACATCTGGATACTCTGCATTGCAGCGGCGGCGGTCATGGGTGCGGTCAGCGGACTCTACGACAAGTACATCATGACGCGCCTCGACCCGGTATTCGTCCAAAGCTGGTACAATTTCTACCAGCTGCTGATGATGGGTACGGTGGTCGGTGCGCTGTGGTGGCCCCGGCGTCACTCGACGACCCCCTTTCACTGGAGCTGGGCCATTCCGCTCATCTCAATTTTCCTGTCGCTGGCCGACTTCGCCTACCTCTCGGCTCTGGGTGAGGAGGGGGCGATGATATCGGTGGTTTCGATGGTGCGGCGCGGTTCGGTGGTGGTCTCTTTCTGCTGCGGGGCGCTGCTCTTCCACGAGCGCAATCTGAAGGCCAAGGCGCTCGACCTGCTCTTCATTCTGGTCGGCATGTTCTTCCTGTGGCTGGGGTCGAAGTGATTTTCGACCCGAAAATGACGAATTGAGAATTAAAATCGTTACCTTTGTCTGATTTTAGGCAAACAATCAAACACAAGGATATGAATATCTCATACAACTGGCTTAGACGTTACCTCGATACTTCGCTGACGGCGGAGCAGATTGCCGTGATTCTGACGGACATCGGCCTCGAGGTCGAAGGGTTCGAGAAAATCGAGACCGTGCGCGGCGGCCTGAAGGGCGTCGTGGTCGGCGAGGTGCTTACCTGCGTGGACCATCCCGATTCGGACCACCTGCATGTGACGACGGTCGACGTGGGAAGCGGCGAGCCGCTCCAGATTGTCTGCGGTGCCGCCAACTGCCGCGCCGGACTGAAGGTGCTCTGCGCGACGGTCGGCTCGGTGCTCTATCCCAACGGCGGCGAGGAGGAGTTCAAAATCAAGCGCTCGAAGATTCGCGGCGTGGAGTCGCTCGGCATGCTCTGTGCCGAGGACGAGCTGGGCATCGGCACCTCGCACGAGGGCATCATGGAGCTTCCGGCGGATGCCGTTGCGGGAACGCCGGCCAAGGAGTATCTCCACATCGAGGACGACTACCTGATTGAAATCGGTCTGACCCCCAACCGTGTCGATGCCGCATCGCACATCGGTGTGGCGCGCGACCTGGCGGCCTATCTGCGCAGCCGCGGCGAGCAGGCTGCCGTGAAGTGGCCCGATGTTTCGGCCTTTGCTCCCGACAACCACGACCTGGAGATGAAAATCCGCGTCGAGAACAGCGAGGCGGCGCCCCGCTATGCCGGTGTGACGGTGACGGGCTGCAAAATCGGTCCTTCGCCCGAGTGGATGCAGAACTGTCTCCGTGCGGCGGGCATCAACCCCAAGAACAATCTGGTCGACATCACCAACTTCGTGCTTTTCGAACTCGGCCAGCCGCTGCATGCCTTCGACGCCTCGAAAATCGAGGGGCATGAAATCGTCGTGCGCACGTGCGCCGAGGGAACACCTTTCGTAACGCTCGACGGCGTGGAGCGCAAGCTCACGGCCAACGACCTGATGATTTGCTCGGCCGAGCGTCCGATGTGCATCGCCGGTGTCTTCGGCGGTCTGGATTCGGGCATCAGCGAGACGACGACCGATGTCTTCATCGAGAGCGCCTACTTCAACCCCGTCTGGGTCCGCAAGACGGCCAAGCGCTTCGGTCTGAATACCGACTCGTCGTTCCGTTTCGAGCGCGGCGTGGACCCCAATCTGCAAATCTATGCCGCCAAGCGTGCCGCCCTGCTGATGAAGGAGCTGGCCGGAGGAGAGATCGCCTCCGAAATTACGGATATCTGCTCCGCTCCTATCGAAAAGTTTAAAGTGGAACTCGATATAAAGCATGTCAATAGTCTGATCGGTAAAGAGATTCCTGCCGATACGATCCGCACGATTCTCGGTGCGCTCGACATTAAAATCGAGGCCGAGGAGGGTGACCTATGGCGTGTGGCCGTGCCGCCCTATCGGGTCGACGTGCAGCGTGAGGCCGACCTGGTGGAGGATATCCTCCGCATCTACGGATACAACAACGTCGAGATTCCCACGCGTGTGCGTTCGACGCTCTCCTATGCGCCGAAGCCCGACCGCAACCGCCTGGTCAACCTGGCGGCCGACTTCCTGACGGACCGCGGCTTTACGGAAATCATGTCCAACTCGCTCACGAAGGGGGCCTACTACGAGGGGCTCGAGAGCTATCCCGCACAGCATTGCGTGCGGATTCTCAATCCACTGAGCGCCGACCTGAACGTGATGCGCCAGACGCTGCTCTTCAACATGATGGAGGCCGTGCAGCTCAATGTCAACCGTAAGAACGGCGACCTGAAACTCTACGAGTTCGGCAACTGCTACTTCTACGATGAGGAGAAGCGCTCGGAGGAGAACGCTTTGGCGCCCTATTCGGAGAGCTACCGTCTGGCCGTGGCCGTGACGGGACTTGCGGAGCATCCTTCGTGGAACGTCAAGCCCGGGCAGGCTTCGTTCTTCACGCTGCGGGCCGTGGCCGAGCTGCTGCTGCGCCGTTTCGGCATCGACATCTATGCGCTGAAGGCCGAGACGCTCCGCAGCGACCTCTTCAGCGAGGCGCTGAGCCTGTCGCTCAACGGCAAGGAGCTGCTGCAAATCGGTTCGGTGAGCGCCAAGGTGCGCCGCATGACCGACGTCAAGCAGTCGGTTTACTACATGGAGCTCAACTTCGACCAGCTGGTCAAGGCAACCAAGAAACACCGCATTGCGGCCGAAGAGCTGTCGAAATATCCCGAGGTGAAGCGCGACCTGGCGCTGCTGGTCGACAAGTCGGTCACCTTCTCGGCGCTGCGTGACGTCGCCTTTGCCACCGAGCGCAAGCTGCTCAAGCGGGTTTCGCTCTTCGATGTCTACGAGGGCGACAAGCTGCCCGAAGGCAAGAAGTCCTATGCGTTGAGCTTTATCCTGGAGGACAAGAGCCGTACGCTCGACGAAAAGAGCATCGAGCGTGTAATGACCTCCCTTGCAAAGCAGTTCGAGCTGAAGTGCGGCGCTCAGATTCGCGCCTGACGCTCCGGCGGTGTTCGGCCTTGTGGCCGGTCCGTTTCGGAAAAACGATGAAAAAATCCTGCCGCAACACCTGCGGCAGGATTTTTTATTGCGTATGGAGTCGATGGCGGAGCCTCAGACTGAGCGACGTCGGGCCTCTCCGCCGGGTCCGCCCGGTCGTGCGGCGCCGTTCCCGGCGATGGGGTCACAGCTCGGGCTTCACGACTGGCGGCTGGATGACGACGAACGGCGTGCTGTTGCCGCGGCAGGTTGCAACGAGCCGGACGGCCTTCACGGGGCGTGTCGGGCGAAGCGTAAAACACCCCTTGTCGAGCGTTCCGGCCCGCTCGAAACGGATGCCGTCGTAGGAGACCTCGGCATAGCCCGAGACGAAGTGGGCGTTGGGCAACTGCCTGTAGCCCGTCTGGAGGAAGAGCTCGCGGCAGCGCAGCGGCGTGTCGAAGGTGTAGAGCAGCCAGTCCTGCGGTCGGCAGGTGCGGGAGGTGCGCGTCATGCCGCGGTAACGTTCGGCGTTCGAGGCCGGGAAACGCTCGCTGATGCCGATGGACGACGAGAGCTTCCATGCGGGCGATATGGTACGGTAGGCGGAGCGGTCGGCCACCTCGGGGCTGCGGCCCGTGCCGCGGCGCGTGAAGAAGCGGTAGCGATGCGGCTGTGCGGTCTCGATGGGCCCGGTGTAGCGCTGCTCCTCGGTGGAGCCCTCCTCGAGGTAGTAGAGCGTGGAGCCGTCGTCGGTGGTTGCCGCGAGCGTTCCGTTGCCGTAGGTGACCGTCGGCGGGAAGAGGCGGAAGCGGATGCCCATGGCCGTCATGCGGTCGTAGTGCTCCCCTGTAAGCTGGCCGTAGTAGCGCTCCCACCCCTCTTCGTTGCCGCTCCAGGCCAGCCGCGAGAGGGCGCAGAGGCGCGGGAAGCACATGTAGTCGAGATAGTCCGGCTTTTCGGGTTCGTGCGAGACGTAGGCCTCACTCCAGAAGGCGGCTTCGAGCCCCACGACATGGCGCATCCGTTCGGGTGTGAAGCCCTCGCGGTCGAAGTCGAAGCCGTAGGTGGTGCGGGCGTCGAAGACGGCGGCCCAGCTGTGCCCATCCTCGTGGGGCGACTGGCGCATGTCGAGGTAGAAACTCGAGGCGGGCATCACCACCGTCGGATAGCCCTTGTCCGTGGCGTCGAGGCAGGCACGGACGTTCTCCCAGCCGTGGACGCGGCTCGTGCGTGCCGGACCTCCGCGCTTGACGGCCTCGTTCCAGAGGGCGGGTCTCTTGCCGTGGGCGGAGAGGATGTCGCTCATGCGCTGCATGAAGAGGTCTTCGGGCCGGTGCGGGTCGGTAATGCCGCGGCGCTCCATCAGCGCCCGGCAGTCGGGGCAGCGCTCCCATTGCGAGGCGTCGACCTCGTCCCCGCCGATGTGGATGTAGGGCGAAGGGAAGAGCGCGCAGATTTCGCTCATGATATCCTCGAGCAGGCGGTAGTTCTCCTCGCGTGCCACGCACCACACCGAGCGGTAGTCGTAGCCGCACGTCGAGACTGTGTCGGGACGGTAGTTGCAGCGGATTTCGGGATGGACCGAGGCGATGTTGCGGCTGTGGCCCGGAAGGTCGATTTCGGGGATGATTTCGATGTTGCGCGCTGCGGCGTAGGCAATCAGGTCGCGCATCTGCTGCTGGGTGTAGTAGCCGCCGTACTTCTCGTCCCACTTGCCGTAGATGGGCCGCACGGGCGAATCACCGCCGCGGAAACCGCCGATTTCGGTCAGCTCGGGGTGCGACAGGATTTCGATGCGCCACCCTTCGTCGTCGCTCAGGTGCAGATGCAACTTGTTGATGTTGTGGTATGAGAGCAGGTCTATGTATCGCTTCACATGAGGCGCGTCGACCCACGTGCGGGCAACGTCGAGCATCATGCCCCGATAGGCGAAGCGCGGAGCATCCTCGATATGCAGCGCCGGCAGTCGGAGCGGCAGCTGACAGCGCCGTGCGTAGACCTCGGGCGGCAGGAGGCGGAAGAGCTGCTGGATGCCGTTGAAGACTCCGCCGTAGGCACCTCCTTCGATGAGGATGTGGTCGTTTGCAATGTCGAGCCGATAGGCCTCCTCGCCCAGCGAAGGGTCGAGTGCCAGCACAAGTGCGTTGTCCGAAGCGAACCGGATGCTCGAACCCGCCAGCGGAAGGTACTCGCACAGGTAGTCTGCCAAAGGTTCGAGTCCTTGTGTGCAGGTTATCAGCGTCGTCGGCGTGAGGCGGAATTCGCCGGCAAGGTCGGTGCGACGGGCCGGCGCAGGCTGTGCCGCAGCCTGCAGGGAGAGCGTCGCCAGCACGGCGGCGGCGAGCAGATGGCGGATTTTCATGGTGCAGCGGATTTTTTGTTCCGTACAAAGTTATATTTTTTCCGCCGATTTCGTACCTTTGTCTGAATAAAGGGGCCAGGTGGCGCTTTGCCTGAGGGCGGAGCAGCCGCCGATGCCCGCTCCCCTGCCGTGCGCATGCCGGAGTCCGCGGTTGGGGTGAATCACCCCTCGCTGCCGTCTTTCGGAAGGCCGCGGCGGAGTGGGTCGGTCGAAAAAAGTTCAAAAGATACAATATCATGGAAGACAAACGTTTGGAGGCTACGGCGCGATTGCTGGAGGTGATGAATACCCTGCGCCGCGAATGTCCGTGGGACCGCGAGCAGACCTTCGATTCGCTGCGAAGTAACACCATCGAGGAGACCTACGAATTGGCCGATGCGATTCTTGACCACAATATGGAGGGTATCAAGGAGGAGCTGGGCGACCTGCTGCTCCATGTGGTTTTCTACTCCAAGTTGGGCGAGGAACAAGGCGCGTTCGACTATGCCGACGTGGCCAATTCATTGTGTGACAAGCTTATATACCGTCATCCGCACGTCTACGGCGACATTCATGCCAACACGCCCGACGAGGTGAAGGAGAACTGGGAGGCGCTCAAACTGCGCAAGAAGAAGCGCAAGAGCGGCACGCTGGGCGGCGTGCCCCGCTCGCTGCCGGCGATGGTCAAGGCCTACCGCGTGGGCGAAAAGGCCGCTGCGACGGGCTTCGACTGGGAGCAGCGCGAGGATGTATGGGCCAAGGTCAAGGAGGAGACCGCCGAGGTCGAGGCCGAAATCCGCTCGGGCGACCAGGCTCGGCTCGAAGAGGAGTTCGGAGACCTCTTCTTTGCCCTCATCAATGCCTGCCGTCTCTACGGCATCGACCCCGAGTCGGCGCTCGAGCGGACGAACAAGAAGTTCATCCGTCGCTTCAATTACATGGAGGAACATGCTGCGGCCGAGGGCCGTATGCTGCACGACATGACCCTCGACGAGATGGAGGCGCTCTGGCAGCAGGCCAAGAAGGAGGAGTAGTCCGCTACCCTGCCCGAAGCGGCCGGCCGGGCATCTCCCCTCCCCGAATCCGAAAAGCAAGAAACGAAACACGTATATAAAAAACAGACATTCAATATGGCACTGATTCGAAAAGTACGCGGGCACGAGCCCGTTATCGGTGAAAACACCTTCGTGGCCGAAACGGCCGTCATTCTGGGCGACGTGACCATCGGCCGCGACTGCTCCATCTGGTACAATGCCGTGCTGCGCGGCGACGTGAACAAAATCGTCATCGGCGACCGTACGAACATCCAGGACGGTGTCGTGCTCCACACGATTTACGACAAGGCGAAGCACCCCTCGCAGACCATCATCGGCAACGACGTCTCGGTGGGCCACAACGCCGTCATCCACGGAGCCGTCATCGAGGACAACTGTCTGATTGGCATGGGCGCCACGCTGCTCGACAATGCCCACATCCCCTCGGGCTGCATCATTGCGGCCAACGCGCTGGTGCTGTCCAATGCCAAACTCGAACCCAACTCGGTCTATGCCGGCGTTCCGGCCCGCAAGGTCAAGGAGGTGACTCCCGAACAGCGCGACGAAATCATCCGCCGTACGGCCCACGACTACATGCTCTATGCGTCGTGGTACACGCAGGAGGAGGAGTAACCCGCACCGACGGAACGACGCATGGGGCTCCATCCGAAATATTCGGCCGTGATTCTCAACCTGCTGGTTGCCGTGGCAATCAGCCTGGTGGTCAATTTCTCCTACCTGCTCCTCTATCTGGTCGACCAGCGCGAACTCGGCAAGCCGCAGCCCGGCAAGGTGCGGATTGTCGAGCGGCGCGAGACCGGACGGCTCTCGGTGAGTCCCGACGGCCACGGTTACCTTATTTATGAGAACGGCGACAGCGTCTACGTGCCGCAGACACGCGTCCGGAGACTCGGGCTCGAGAACGGTGACAGCATCGTTGCCGACCTCTCAGTCCGGGGGCGCGCGGGCGGGCATCCGCTCATGGCGGACGTTCGCTACCGCAACGGCGTCGAATTCGACTTCACCTCCGTCTTCAACCGGCCGTCACGGTCGGTCGAGATGCTGCTCCAGCTGCTCTACTACCTTGTCGTGTCGTTCATTCTGCTGTCGATACTGACCTCCTCGCCCCCTCACTACACCTCGCGGGGATTCGTCAAGCGCTCGCTGTGGTGCCTCGTGGCGGCGGTGCTGCTCTACCTGATAGCCCCCGTCACGCAGTGGCATACGGGGCGCATCGTCTTCAATTTCATGAGCGGGCGGATGCTCGACTACCTGCTGCTGCTCAAATGTTCGTTCGCCGTGGCGGTATCGGTGCTCTACGGGCGCATCTATGTGCTCATCTCGCAGCGGCAGGCCGTCGTGCTGGAGAACGAACGGTTGAAGAACGAGAACCTGACGACGCGCTACAACATGTTGGTCGGTCAAATCAACCCCCATTTCTTCTTCAATTCGCTCAACTCGCTGGCCATGCTCGTGCGCGAGCGTGACGGCGAGAAGGCGCTGACCTACATCGACCAGCTCTCCTATACGTTCCGCTACATCATCCAGAACGGCCAGAGCATGCTGATGACCCTCGACGAGGAGCTGAAATTCCTGGAGGCTTACAGCTGAGCGAGGAGCTGCGCTTCGCCGAGGCGTATGGCTATCTGTTCAAAATCCGCTATGCCGACAAGCTCTTCTTCGACGTCGACGTGGATGACGAATACCGTTCGTGGCTGCTTCCGGCCCTCTCGCTGCAGCCGCTCATCGGCAATGCCGTCAAGCACAACGCCATCACGCGCAGCCGCCCCTTCCACATCTCCATCCGCACCGAGGGCAGCGTGCTGGTGGTGTCGAATCCCCGCATCCCGAAGCTCGAGCGGGAACCCTCGACCGGCATCGGGCTGCGCAACCTGCGCAGCCGCTGGATGCTCATAACGGGCAGCGATGTGGAAATCATCGAAACCGAAGCGGAGTTTACCGTGCGGCTGCCGCTCCGCAAAAACGAGAAGCAAGCATGAAAACACTCATCATCGAAGACGAAACCGCTGCGGCGCGCAACCTCGAAGCGATTCTCAAGGGTATCGAGCCCGATGCCGAGGTGCTGGATGTGCTGGAGAGCGTGAGCGATAGCATCGAATGGCTGCGTACGCATCCGGCGCCCGACCTGCTCTTCATGGACATCCATCTGGCCGACGGCGACTCGTTCCGCATCTTCGATGCGGTGGAGGTGACTGCTCCGGTGGTCTTCACCACGGCCTATGACCGCTATGCGCTCGAAGCGTTCAAGGTCAACAGCATCGACTATCTGCTCAAGCCGCTCAATGAAGGCGACGTGCGACGTGCGCTCGACAAGCTGCGCCGGCTGACGGGCGACGAACGCCGCGCCTACGGCTCGCGCGTGCGGAAGATGGCCGACGAGCGGCGCGAGGAGGTCTTTCTGGTCCATGTCCGCGACCGCATCATCCCGCTGCGCCGCGAGGACATCGCCTTCTGCTACACCTCCAACGAGCGGGTCTCGGCCCATACCTTCGGCGGCGAGAGCTACCAACTGGACAAGACGCTCGAGGCGCTGCAGGCGCTGCTGCCCGAGCAGGATTTCTTCCGGGCCAACCGCCAGTTCATCGTGTCGCGCCGCGCCGTGAAGGATATCGTCGTCTGGTTCGGCAGCCGGCTGGCGCTCAACCTGCAGGTGGAAACTCCCGAGCGAATCATCATTTCGAAGGCGCGTGTACCCGAATTCAAGGCGTGGCTCACGTCGGTTCAACCTGCCGGGTAGCCGCTTTACCGGCCGATGGGGGCGTTTGGCCCCGGCACTCCAATCTTTTTTTCATTCTGGCCCTACCTTTGCATTGTAACGGAACTGAAACCGGCCGCCCGGCGGCCATAAAAACACAAGGTATTATGAAAAAGAGATTGTTTGCAGCCTTGGCTGCAGTTTGCATGATGGCAGGAACGAGCGCATTTGCGCAGCAGGCTGAAACTCCCCGCACCATGGCCAAGGAGCGCCCCACGCCCGAACAGATGGCGCAGCGCATGACCGACCGCATGGCAGAGAAGTACGAACTGACCGACGCGCAGAAGCAGCAGGTCTATGACCTCAGCCTGCAGCAGGTGCAGAGCATGCAGGAGCATCGCCGTCAGATGGTGGCCGAGCGCAAGGCCTCCGACGAGAAGATGAAGGGTATCCTCACCGACGAGCAGTACAAGCAGTGGAAGGACGACCAGGCCAAGATGATGCGTTCGGCCAAGCATGACCGCGATGCGAAGCATTATGGCAAGCCCCGCGGCGGCAAAAAGGCTCCGGTTGCGGAAAACGAGCAATAGCGGACATCGAGTCCAGCAGAGAAGAGGTGTCGGCAGTCGGCTGACACCTCTTTTTTGTCGTTTCACCCTTCTGTCATGGGAAATCCCGAATAAAAAGGTTAATTTCGCACGCGAAATACAGAACAGACAACATACTCGTATACTTGAACCTCTATACAGCAATATGAAGAAATTTGTACTGACCCTGCTGTCGACTCTTCTTGCGGTTGCGGCTTTCGCCCAGAAGGGAAGCGTCACGGCGACGATTGTCGATGCCGAGACGGGAGAGAGCATTCCGGGCGCCGTGCTGCAGGTGTCGCCGACCAAGTCTCCCGATACGAAAAGCTACTTCACGTCGGGCTACAAGGGAGCTGTGACCATTTCGGGACTCTCCTACGGGGAGTACAGCGTCGAAGTCTCCTTCCTGGGTTACAACAACGAAACACGGACGTTCACCGTCTCGTCTGCGCGCCAGAGTCTGGGTGAAATTGCGCTGAAGGCCGGTGTGCAGATTGCCACGGTCGTCAAGGAGGCGAAGGCACTCCGGACCTCCCAGCGGGGCGATACGCTGAGCTACAACGCCAGCGCCTTCAAGGTCGCGACCGATGCCGATGTCGAGGGCCTGCTCAAGAAGATGCCCGGCATTACCATCACCGACGGTGCGGTCGAGGCCCAGGGCGAAGAGGTGCAGAAAATCTTCGTCGACGGCAAGGAGTTTTTCGGCGAGGATGTCACGACGGCCATCAAGTCGCTGCCGGCCGAGGCCGTGAAGAGCATCGAGGTCTTCGACAAGCTGAGCGATGCGGCCGAATTCTCGGGCATGGACGACGGCGAGGGCTACAAGGCCATCAACATCGTGACGCACGAGAACATGCGCCAGGGGCAGTTCGGCAAATTCTACGGCGGCTATGGCTATGAACCCGATGCCCAGACCGGCACCTCGCACAAATACATCGTCGGCGGCAACGCCAACATCTTCAGCGGAGACAGCCGCGTGTCGATTATCGGTCTGTTCAACAACGTCAACCAGCAGAACTTCTCGCAGGAAGACCTGTCGGGAGTTATGTCGGCGCAAAGCTCAAAGCGCGGAGGCAAGCGCGGCGGAGGGCGACGCGGCAGCACGGACAACTTCATGGTGGGCTCGCTCGGCGGTGTGACCAAGACCAACGGCATAGGCCTGAACTATGTGAACGAATGGAACGACAAGTTGAAGCTTACGTCGAGCTACTTCTTCAACCAGTCGTCGAACGACTATCAGGAGAAATTGCAGCGCGAGTATTTCGAGTCGGCACTGCCGGGCATGTCGTACATGCAGGACAGCGAGTCGGACATGACCAACTGGAACCATCGCGTGAACATGAACCTCGAATATAAGATAGACGCCGACAACACCCTGCAGCTGCGCCCTAAGTTCAGCTATCAGAGCAGCAACACGCTGAGCAGCTATCTGGGCGAAAACCTTCTGTATGGTGAGCAGCAGAGCAGCATAGGCAGCAGCTCGGAGAGTGACGTGAAGTCGTACAGCGCCGGACTTAACGCCACCTACCGCCACCGCTTCAACAAGCAGGGACGCACGCTGTCGCTGTCGGTGAACGGACAGATAACTGATAAGCGCAGCGACACCTATACAGACTATAAGGAAAGCAAGACAGATGACGGCACGACAACGGCAACGGAATATTCGCAGCGCAAGGACAACGACGAGCGTCAGACTTCGCTGCGCACCAACCTGATGTACACAGAGCCGATAGTGGACAACGTGCAGCTGAGCGCCAACTATAAGTTCTCTTACAGCAACAGCGACGCCGACAAGAAAACGTATGAGAGCGACGGCATGACCGACCTGGGCGAACAGCTCATTGACCAGATGTCGAGCGTGTATCAGACCGACTATCTTACGCATGCTGCCGGACTGGGCTTTAAATGGAATCTGGATAAATGGCGCTTCACGCTCGGTGCCGATTTCCAGTGGGCTTCGCTCGACGGCGACCAGTCGTATCCTGTTGCCGACAATATATCGCACAACTATTTCTCTGTGCTGCCGTCGGCCATGATACGTTATTCGCTCAACCGCAACAACTCTTTCATGCTGCGTTATCGCAGCAGTTCTACAGCCCCGACGCTTCAGCAGTTGCAGTCGGTTGTCGACAATACCAATCCGCTGTTCCTCTCTACCGGAAACCCGCTGCTCGACCAGCAGATTAACCATA
>OHBW01000987.1_pt1 | contig 12142 bp, 4 predicted proteins | sample 1577411 | NCBI WGS metagenome assembly OHBW01 (sample SAMEA3879534, study PRJEB24766) | human gut metagenome | biome: human-associated habitat; feature: feces | place: USA | collected 1985/1987 | reverse complement strand
ATAAAAGCCCCGAAATGCAGAAACGGGAGCCTCCCGGTAAAGGAAAGCTCCCGTTTCTGTTTAGGATAGGAAAGAGAATGGCTTAGTTAGAGGTTGGTGTAGCCCATCAGGTAGCGGTCTACCTCGGCGGCGCAGTCGCGGCCTTCGCGCAGGCCCCACACCACAAGGCTCTGGCCGCGGCGCATATCGCCACAGACGAACACCTTGTCCACGTTGGTCTTAAAGCTGTGGTCGGCTACATTGCCCCGGGCGGTCAGCTCCACCCCAAAGGCATCGGCTGTGTAGTTTTCGCAGCCGGTAAAGCCTGCGGCGATAAACGCCAGCTGGCAGTCGTAGGTAAATTCCTTGCCGGTGGGCACCATGCTGGTGCGGCCGGTCTCGGGGTCGCGCTCCGGCTTCAGGCAGCTGATGACGGCACCGGTCAGGTTACCGGCCTCGTCCTTCAAAAACTCCTTGACGGTGGTCTGGTACACGCGCGGGTCCTTGCCGAACTTGGCAATGCACTCGGTCTGGCCGTAGTCCACCTTCAGCACACGGGGCCACTCCGGCCACGGGTTTGCGGCGGTGCGCTCGACAGGGGGCTGCGGCATCATTTCCAGTGCCATCAGGTCGGTGCAGCCCTGCCGCAGAGCAGTGCCCTGACAGTCGTTGCCGGTGTCGCCGCCGCCGATGACCAGCACATTTTTGCCGGCTGCGTTGATGGCCTTGCCGTCTGCAAAACCCGAGTCCAGCAGGCTCTTGGTCACGCTGGTCAGGTAGTCCACGGCAAAGTGCACGCCCTTGGCGTCCCGGCCGGGCACGTTCAGGTCGCGGGGCTTTTTTGCGCCGCAGCACAGCACTACGGCATCAAAATCTGCCAGCAGCTGCTCGGCGGGCACGGCACCGCCCACATCCATGCCGGTGCGGAACACAACACCTTCGGCCTGCATCAGCTTGACCCGGCGCTCGATGACTGCCTTGTCCAGCTTCATGTTGGGGATGCCGTACATCAAAAGGCCTCCCACGCGGTCGGCGCGTTCAAACACCGTGACGGCGTGGCCGCGCTTATTCAGGTACTCGGCCACTGAAAGCCCCGCAGGGCCGCTGCCCACCACGGCAACGCTCTTGCCGGTGCGTGTCGGCGGCGGGGTGGCGGTCAGCCAGTTTTTGGCGTAGGCTGTCTCAATGATGGCGTGCTCGTTTTCGCGTACGGTGACGCTGCTGCCAGTCACATCCCCGCAGGTGCAGGCGGCCTCGCACAGGGCGGGGCACACCCGGCTGGTAAACTCCGGGAAGCGGTTGGTGGCCATCAGGCGGTGGAGCGCAAGCTCCCACTTGCCGTGGTACACCAGATCGTTCCACTCCGGGATGAGATTGTTCAGCGGACAGCCGGAGGCCATGCCGCCGATCATCATGCCCGCCTGACAGAAGGGCACGCCGCAGTCCATGCAGCGGCCGGACTGCCGACGGCGGTTCCGTTCAGACAGCGGCAGTTCGACCGGCGCATAGTCGCCTGTGCGCGCCGCCGCGTCACGGCTCGGACAGTTCACACGCGTATAATCCAGAAATCCAGTCGGTTTTCCCATGACTTTATTCCTCCCGCTTCAAAAACGCTTCAAGTTCTGCCTCATCCCGCGTCATACCGGCTGCCTCATACCGGCCGATCAGCTGCAGCATATGGCTGTAGTCATACGGAATGATCTTTTTGAAATCCGCAAGCCGCTCGTTGAAGTGTTCGAGAATGGCGCGGCCTTTTTTTGAGCCTGTGAGCGCCACATGACGCTGCAGAAGCTCCCGGAGACGGGAAATGTCCTGCTTCTGCGCAACAGCCTCGACAGAGACAAGCTCCTTGTTGACGCGCAGATAAAACTTATGCTCCGGGTCCAGCACATAGGCAACGCCGCCCGACATCCCGGCGGCAAAGTTCCGACCGGTAGGCCCCAGAACGACGACCGTGCCGCCCGTCATATATTCACAGCCGTGGTCGCCGACGCCCTCCACAACGGCGGTCGCGCCGGAATTGCGCACGCAGAAGCGTTCGCCCGCAATGCCGGAAATGAAGGCGCTGCCGCTTGTCGCGCCGTAGAGCGCGACATTGCCGATGATGACGTTCTCAGCAGGCTCAAACGTGCTGGCCCGATCCGCAAAAACGACCAGTCTGCCGCCGGAAAGTCCCTTGCCGAAGTAGTCGTTGCTGTCGCCCTCGAGCGAAAGCGTTACGCCCTTCGGCAAAAACGCGCCGAATGACTGCCCGGCACCGCCGCGGCAGTGGATCTGATAAGTATCATCCTCCAGCGTGCTGCCCCAGCGGCGCGTGATCTCCGCGCCGAAGAGCGTGCCGAATGCACGATCAGAACAGGAAATATCAACAGTGCAGCGCTTTGGGACAGCCGGTTTTCCCTTTTTCGGAAGCAGCGGCAAAAGCACCTGCTTATCCAGCGTCGTATCCAGCTTGAAATCGAACCGCTGTACCGGATCATAATGGCAGTTTTCCTCGCCGCAGCGGGCCAGAATGCCGGAGACGTCTACCATCGCGGCGCGCTGCGTGATCTGATGCGGCAGGATGTGCAGATACTCCGTATGACCGACCAGCTCGTCGACCGTGCGCACGCCGAGCTTTGCCATGATCATGCGCAGCTCCTGTGCGACAAACTCCATAAAGTGCATGACATACTCCGGCTTGCCGCAGAAGTTTTTCCGCAGCTCCGGCCTCTGGGTCGCGATGCCCATCGGGCAGGTATCAAGATTGCACACGCGCATCATGACGCAGCCGAGGCACACCAGCGGCGCGGTTGCAAATCCGAACTCCTCCGCGCCGAGCATACAGGCGATTGCCACATCGCGGCCGGTCATAAGCTTGCCGTCTGTTTCGAGGCGCACACGGCCGCGCAGACCGTTGGCAATGAGGCTCTGGTGCGCTTCGGCCAGACCAAGCTCCCACGGAAGGCCGGCATTGTAAATGGAACTGCGCGGGGCCGCGCCGGTTCCGCCGTCATAGCCGGAAATGAGAACCGTCTGCGCGCCTGCCTTGGCAACGCCTGCGGCAATGGTACCAACGCCCGCCTCGGAGACGAGCTTGACGGAAATATCAGCGTTTTCGTTGGCGCATTTCAGATCGTAGATCAGCTGTGCCAGATCCTCGATCGAGTAGATATCATGGTGCGGCGGCGGTGAGATGAGCGCCACACCGGGCGTGGAATGCCGCGTGCGCGCGATCCACGGCCAGACCTTGCTGCCGGGCAGATGACCGCCCTCGCCGGGCTTGGCGCCCTGCGCCAGCTTGATCTGGATCTCGCTTGCACTTACAAGATACTCGCTTGTAACGCCGAACCGGCCTGAAGCGACCTGCTTGATGGCGGAGTTTTCCTCCGTACCGAGTCTTGCGGGTTCCTCCCCGCCCTCGCCGGAGTTGGACTTTCCGCCCAGGCGGTTCATCGCAATGGCAAGGCAGCGGTGCGCTTCTTCAGAGATGGAGCCGTAGGACATGGCGCCGGTTTTGAAGCGTTTGACGATGCTGGAGGCTGGCTCGACCTCGCCCAGCGGAATTGCCTTTGTCTCGTCAAACCGGAACCCGAGCAGACCGCGCAGCGTATGCGGCAGCAATTCATCGTCGACCATGGCGGAGTACCTGCGGAAGCACGCAAAATCACCGGTGCGGACGGCCTTCTGCAGCGTCAGGATGGTCATCGGATTATACATATGATCTTCCATATCTCCGCCGGAACGGAGCTTGTGGAAGCCGGAGGAATCAACAGTCAGATCGACGGTCAGATCCATCGGGTCAAACGCCCGGTCATGCCGCCAGACAACAGCGTCGTTCATCTCCTGCAGGCCGACGCCGCCGACGCGGCTGACCGTGTTTGTGAAATACCGGTCCACGACATCCCTGCAGATGCCGACGGCCTCAAAAATCTGTGCGCCCTCATACGACTGCATACTGGAAATACCCATTTTGGATGCGATCCGCATCACGCCGTCCAGAATGGCCTGATCATAGGCATCGACAGCGGCATAGTAGTCCTTGTTGAGCGCCCCTTCGGCGACGAGCTCGCCGATGCAGTCCTGTGCGAGATAGGGATTGACCGCGCTTGCGCCGTAGCCGAAGAGCGTGGCGAAATGGTGCACGTCGCGCGGCTCGGCGCTCTCAAGGATCAGGGAGATCGCCGTGCGCTTTTTCGTGCGGACAAGATACTGCTGCACGGCGGACACTGCCAGCAAAGACGGGATGGCGATGTGGTTCTCATCCACACCGCGGTCGGAGAGAATGAGGATATTTGCCCCGGCGTAATACGCCTTATCACAGGCGACAAACAGCCGGTCGAGCGCAAGCGCAAGCGAGGCATTCTTATAATACAGCAGCGAGACCTTCTTCGCCTGAAGTCCCGGCATATGAAGCCCTTCGATCTTCATGAGATCCCGGCTGGTCAGAACGGGATTGTTGATCTGCAGGACGCGGCAGTTTTCCGCGCAGTCGGAAAGAAGATTGCCGTCGGAACCTGCGTAGACGGTCGTGTCAGTAACGATGGCCTCGCGCAGCGCGTCGATCGGCGGGTTCGTGACCTGCGCAAACATCTGCTTGAAGTAATAAAACAGCGGCTGATGCTTTTCTGACAGGACGGCCAGCGGGATATCCGCCCCCATGGAGGCGGTCGGTTCCGTGCCGTTTTTCGCCATGGGCAATATGGCTGAGTGGATCTCGTCATAGGTATAGCCGAAGATCTTATACAGGCGGCTGCGCTCCAGCGCCGTGTATTCCGGAACCTTCCGGTTTGGAATTGGAATATCCGCCAGCTGCAGCAGCTCCTGATCGAGCCACTCGCCATAGGGATGCTCCGCTGCGTAACGGTGCTTGAGTTCCCGGTCTTCCAGAACGGTGCCGGTCCGGGTATCGACCAGAAGCATTTTCCCCGGCTGCAGGCGGGATTTGCGGACGATCCGCTCCGGCGGGATCGGCAGCGCGCCGACCTCTGAGGCCAGAATCAGATAGCCGTCGTTTGTGACCAGATAGCGTGCCGGGCGCAGGCCGTTGCGGTCAAGCACAGCGCCGACCTGCTCGCCGTCGGAGAAGAGGATGGCTGCCGGGCCGTCCCACGGCTCCATCATGGAGGCGTAATAGTGGAACATATCGCGCTTTTCCCGGGACATATTCTTATCCCGTCCCCACGGCTCCGGGATGCACAGCATCACGGCCTTTGGCAGCTCGATGCCGCTGTACATGAGAAATTCCAGTGTGTTGTCCAGCATGGACGAATCAGAGCCGTCCGTCTCCACGACAGGATAGACTCTGGCGATCTCCTCGCCCAGAACCGGAGAGGCCATCGTCTCCTCGCGGGCAAGCATTCGGTTGATGTTGCCGCGGATGGTGTTGATCTCGCCGTTGTGAAGAATGATGCGGTTGGGATGCGCCCGCTTCCACGAGGGCGTGGTGTTGGTGGAGAAGCGGGAATGCACGAGCGCAAGTGCAGAGGCAAAATCCGCGTCCTGCAGATCCGGATAGAATTTCCGCAGCTGCCAGACCAGAAACAGCCCCTTGTATACGATCGTCCGGCTGGACATCGATACGACGTAGGTGCCGGAGACGGAATGCTCGTACTCGCGCCGGGCCAGATACAGTTTTCGGTCAAAATCCAGGCCGCGCGTGGTCTTTTCCGGGCGGCGGATAAAGCACTGCGCGATTGCAGGCATACTGCTCCGCGCTTTTTCGCTCAGAATCTCCGGACAGACCGGCACATCCCGCCAGAACAGCAGCCCCAGCCCCTCACGCGACAGGATCATCTCCAGCAGCTTTCGGCTGCGCATACGTTTGAGCGGATCCTGCGGAAAAAAGATCATGGCGACGCCGTAATCGCCCGCTTCCGGAAGCGGTTTTCCCGCCTGCCGCGCTGTTTTTTCAAAAAAGGCATACGGAAGCTGCGTCATAATGCCGACGCCATCGCCGGTAGTGCCATCGGCGTCCTTGCCGGTGCGGTGTTCAAGCTTTTCGACGATCTTCAGCGCGTCATCTACTGCCCGATGCGTTCTCTGTCCGCTGATATTGACAACGGCGCCGATCCCGCAGGCATCATGCTGGCTTTCCTGTTCGGTGAATCGTTGCTGATGTACCTGTTCCATGCTTTCCTGTCCCCTCTTCCGCTGTAAAGCCTGTGCCGCTTCACGCTACATATTCTCCGGGAATGCGAACGCCTCCCAATATGTCCTCGTATCATATACATATGTCTTTATAAAAAGAATTTTTATTTATTTTAGTGATGTATATCGTTAATGTCAACAATTTTCGCCCGTTTGATTTATTCATATTGCTGAACGCAGCCTTCAGAAATTCTAATATTGCTTTTTCCCATGCAGCGCTTGACATTTGCCTGCGGCGCGCGTATAATGCGCTCAAACAAACGATTCGGCAATGTCCTTCCGGCTCATATGGAGACGCAGAAGCGGCGGCTGGATACAATTATAAAGCATATTTCGTGATTCCTCTTTTCATTTGTGTTGACGGCGGCCCGCAGGAAAACCTGCGGGCCGCCGTCATATGCTAAAAAGCCGCTGACCGGTTTCGTCTTGTCATGAAACGGAGATCCTGCAAACAACGCCGGACCGATGCCGCGCCGCTGAAATTGAGGACGCACCAGAATATCCTGCACAAAAACGATTGTATGTCCATCCCCTACCACGCGGATCAGTCCTGCAAGCGCTGCCTCCTCATAGGCCGCCAGCGTCAGAAGCGAATTTGCGAAGCCGTATACACTTTTTTATCACATTGCGTTATATCGTAACATTATGTGACGCACTTTGCAAGACACGCCTATTCGGCAAATGCGTGCCTGTTTTACTCCTGATCCATACGCAGAAGTGTTCAGAACGCGGGGGGCTTTGAAAAGCTGACGGGGCTGCAGCGATTTCTCGCTGCAGCCCCGTTTAAATTTGTTCAGCGGCCCTGATAGTATCTGTACAGGAAGGTCACGATCTGGGCGCGGGTGCAGTAGGCGTCCGGGCTGAAGGTCGTGTCGCTGATGCCGGTGGTGATGCGGTTGTCATAGGCCCAGAGGATGGCGTCGTAGTTGTACGCCGTGGTCTTGACATCCGTGAAGGGGTTGAACGTGCTGGGCTTGGCGGCGGAGGCGGCGCGGTAGAGGAACGTTGCGACCTGGCCGCGGGTGACCGTTACGTCAGGCCCGAAGGTGGTGGCGTTGAGGCCGGTGGTGATGCCCTGCTCAACAGCCCAGAGGACTGCGTTGTAGTAATAATCGCTGGGCTGCACGTCCGTGAACGGGCAGACACGATATCTGGGCAGCGGGGAACCGGCTGCGCGCCAGAGGAAGGTGACGGTCTGTGCGCGGGTGCAGACGGCGTTGGGCGAGAAGGTGTAGCGGCCCGTGCCGGAGGCGATGCCGTTTTCTGCGGCCCACTTGACAGCGTCGTAGAAGTAGTCGAAGCGGCTCACGTCATGGAAGTTGAAGCTGCCCGTATTGCCGCCGATCACGCCGGGGATGTAATCCATGCCGTCGTCGACATAGGGAACGAGCGTGCCGGTGAGGATGGTGTAGTTGTGCGTGTCAGCCGGGGTGAAGGTCCACGCGTATGCCTTGCCGTCCTCAAGAACGGTCGTGAGGGGCAGATCCCACGCGATGGTGCCAGCCGGGCGGATAGTGCCGACGGTGAGCTTGGCATCGGCAAGGGTCTTGCCGCTCGATTCGAGCTTTGTGTAGCCGGGCGTGCCGGTCGGGGTCGCCTTGGTGATGGTGAAGGTCGCGGTCTTGTAGCCGAAGCTGGCGTCGCTGTTGAAAGTCACGGCGACGGTGTAGGTGCCGACGGTCAGCGGGAGACCGGAGGCGTCAAGCGAAGCGCCGGTCGAGGCGTTGGGCGTGTAGCCGTAGCGCAGCGTGCCGGAATAGCCGGAAATGGTCGCATTCTCGTACTTGATGCCAGTACCGGTGTAGACAGCGGAGCCATCCGGGAAGGAGATGCTGCCGGAGACGTCGGTTCTGTCGTGGGTCGAGATCGTCAGCGCATAGCTGCCACCGTTGTAGTTGCCGGAGACCGGGGTGACAGTGACCGTGAAGGTCGCCGCGCCGACTTCGTTCTTCAGCCGGAAGGTGATCTTGTTTTCGCCTTCGACAACCGCAGGTGCCACAGCGAAGATGTCGTCTCCGCCCTCAACAGCGGTGAGCTTGATGGAGAAGCCGGTTTCGGTCTCGCCTGCGAGGAAGAAGTCGGACGGGAGCGTTCTGGTCTTCAGGTCGGTCTCGGTGCAGAGCTCGGAGATCGTGCAGGGGTTCAGGGTCAGGCCGGCCTTGTTGATGGTGAAGGTCTTGCTGGCCGTGCCGGTGAAGTTGCCCTTGCCGGTGACGGTAACGGTGGCGGTACCGGCGTTGATGTTGTTGGTGTACGCAACGCCGTAATCCTTGCCAGCCTCGAGCGTGCTGCCTTCGAACGTGACAGTCACATCGGGGGTATGGGCCCTGGTGTTGTAGGTCACGCTGGGAATATTCGCGATCATGTCGTCCGTGATGGAAGCTTCCGTGATCTTGAAGTTCTTTCTGATCTCACCGGTGTAATTGTTCTTACCGGTGTAGATGATGGTCGCCGTGCCGACATTGATGTTATTTTCGTATGTGACGGAAATATCATCGACTGTAAGCTCTGCGTCGGAATCCTTGACGGAAACGCCCTGCACGCAGGGAGAACCTGTATAGGTCTTGTCGGTCGGGTCATTGATCGTGACAGAGGGTGCGGCAATGGACTTCGGGTTGACAACAAGTTCGCCGGTAACGTTACCGATCGTGTAATTCTTAATCTTATCGGTGTCCAGAACGCAGGTAAACTTATAATTGTCGACTTTGCAGCCCTTCGTGTATTCTGTGTCTACGGTGTACGCGTCTTCCGCGATCTCATCGTTGTTCACGAGGCCCTCGAATTCGACGGAATAACCAGTGGTCGGAGCAGCATCGCCGTAGATGATGGGGTCATGCGAAACGTTGGCGGTCAGACCCTTGGGGGTGATGGTCAGCTTCGCGGTGGCCGTGCCGACGTGGCCGGGATACTCCCCTTCTGCCACAGAATCGGAATAGCTTACCGTGATGGTGTATTCGCCAACATTCTTCGGTGCGGAAGGACTGTAGGTGATGGTGCAGTCGGTGGTCACGTCTTTGCCGTCCAGTAGGACAACAGGCGCATAGGTCTCGCCATATACAGCCTCAACATCCGCCACCGTCAGCTCGACAGTCTTCTTGTTGATGTAGTTGACATCCACTGTGAGGGTAACATCCTCATAGTTTCTAAACTTCACCAGTAGTGTGACCTTGCCGGTCTCACCGGCCGCGAGAGCCGTTACATTCTTAAATGTGAGCTTCGGCAGAGCAGAGGTATCCAAGGCTTCGTAGCTGAACTTTTCGTAGCTCGGAATTTCAACCGTGGAAGGCACTGCGCCGAGCCAACTCAGATCGTAGTCATAGTCGCGCTTTTCGTCGTTGACCAGCTCCGAGCAGAGGACGTTCAGAGACGGGACATCCGCAGGATTGACTGTGATGGTCGCGGGCATGATCTTCCACGTAAGGTTTTTGAAGTTCGCACCGTAAATCTCATAGTTTTCTGCATCGACCGGTGTAAACTCTACACGCGCATTATAGGTCGCAACATCCTTTGCCTTGTATTTCCATTCCTGTTCAACCGGCCCGATATACGTTTTTTCAACATAGGCCACGTTGATCAATTGATCCAACGTTTTGCCGTTATAAACCTTCGTCGAGTTGAAGACGAACTTCACGCCGTGCTCGTTTCCGTCATAGGTAAAGTACGGAACGGGATCGCCGCCTGTTGTGGTTCCGTCAAATTCTTCCTCGTACAGAGGTGCGACGATAAAGTCGGCCCCAACGATTTGAATCTTCACCTTGGTGATCTGGAACTCATGGGTAAACTGCGTGAATGTATAATTGCTGCCGTCGACGGGTTTGACAGTAACGGTGGCTGTACCGGCGTTCGTGTTTTCGCCGTAGATGATCTCATAATCTCTTCTAACTTCCAGCGTATCGCTGTCGATCGTGATCGTTTTTTCAGTCACTTCCGGCTTGATTTGCTCACCAGTGTAACCCTTGTCCGGAAGATTGGCAATGCTCGTGAAGCTATTGCTGATATCGCCAAGATTCTTGGGGTTGATCTTGAAGGTCAGGGTTGCTTCGCCGTTGTAATTGCCTGTGCCGGTCACATTGACGGAAGCATTGTCCGTGACGTTCACGTTGCCGTCATATCCGCTGAGGGTATAATCGTCGATTTCGTTCAGCACGATGTTGCCGTGCCTTACTGTAACGTCCGGTTTAACCGCTGCGCCGCTATAGGTCTGGTCAGCAACCGTAATGTCGAGGCTGGCAATGTTTCTCTGTTTGATGATCACAACGACTTTGTTGGATGTTGCCTCATCATGATTCGCATCCCCGGAACGGACAGCCCAGAAGGTATAAGTGCCGACGTTCAGCTGTGTCGTGGCAGTATCGTATACTGCATCGGTAGTCTCACCCATCTGATAGTGGATCGTGATATCCGTGCCGATGGCGTTACCGTTGCCGTCGGTGAACTGAATGGAATCGCCGTACGTAATCTCAACAGTACTTTCCTCGTTGTTGACCTTCAGCTTCAGGCTGCCCTTGGCTTTTGTGATCTGGAAGGTCGTCGAAACCGTGCCCTGATATTCGCCCTTGCCGGTCGCGGTCAGCGTCGCGGTGCCGACATTGATGTTGTCCGCATAGGACAGATCATAATCGACGCCGTTTTCAAGGAGCTTTTCGCCAAGCGTGATAGCCGGGGTGGGCTTGATCTCATTGCCGTTATCGTATTCGAAGGGACCGACAGCTGCAATGGAAGCACTGCTGATGTCAGCTTGGTTCACAATCAGGTTATCGGTTGTCGCAGCCTGACCATCATATGTAATGGTAACCGGGTGGCCATTGTTGTCCGCAACAGTCAGAATCGTACCATTTTCCGGGTCAGTTGTGTAGCCGCTTGTAATCACATCCGTATTGCCGCTTCCGAATGTCGCGGTAACTTCAAGATCATCCAAATTCAGCGCCTGACCGCTGGTATATTTTAGATTGGGCTGATTCGTGACAGAAATGGACGCTACGGTATCATGCTCTACCTTAATCGTGACATCGCAGGTATAGCCGTTATAGCTGGCCTTGACGACGTTCTCGCCTTCCACAAGGCCAGTGGCCGGAAGCGTGACGGTGAAGTCGCTAACCGCAGTCGCATTGCCGTTTTCGTCGATGTATTCACCGACAAGGTTTTCTGCGATCTTCGCCGCAGTGGTGGTGGGGAAGAAGTCCGCCGCACCATCCTTGACGCGGGCAGTAAATGCGGGGCATTCAACAATAGTGAAGTCCTTTTCGTTGACATCGAAAATCATGTTGGTTTCCGAGCCGAGGTGGAAAAGTGTCTTCAGTTCATCTTCTGTAACAGTCTTTTTTGCTTCGAAAACCGCCTCAAAGAAGTTGCCAGCCGTAACGAGCTTTCCTCTGTTGGTTCGGATTCCCGATGTGGTTGCAAGCGTAATCGTAAGCAGGCCGTTTCCATCGTTGTTTGGAATAAAGGTTCCCTGATATTCGTAAAAAACACTATTTACAGTGGCCTCTCCCGTATCCGGGATATTGACCGCTTCGGCGTCATATCTCACAGAGATGGTTGCGCCCGTAACCGTGCTATTTTCGTCCGAAGGATTATCGAAAAAAGCCAGTCTGACACAATAGGTCTTTCCTGCTTCAAGCGCCTGTACCGCAGCTCCAGCGGCTTCGTTGTCTTCATCATACTCAAAGTATTTCCAGCCCAGATGAATTTTTTCATCCTTTGTGCCGGGAATAACCGAGCCCGCAAATACGTTTAAACTAAGAGTAGACATCAACATCATAATTGCAAGAAGCAATGCACATACTCTCTTCAATCTATTTTTCATATGCTTTCAACTCGCCTCCAGATTAGTCTTCAAAGCTCGTAATCAGTTTTGCTGCATAGCGGAGAATCTTCACAGCATCCTTGGGGTCAACCGTATTGTCACCATTGACATCAGCTGCCTTTAGTTGATCTCCGCTGAGTGTAATCAATGCAGCAGCGTGTCTCAATACAAGCACTGCATCTTTGGGGTCAATGCTTCCATCGTTATTCACATCGCCCGGCGTGTACG
>OHBW01000983.1_pt1 | contig 12158 bp, 10 predicted proteins | sample 1577411 | NCBI WGS metagenome assembly OHBW01 (sample SAMEA3879534, study PRJEB24766) | human gut metagenome | biome: human-associated habitat; feature: feces | place: USA | collected 1985/1987 | reverse complement strand
TGCGAAAATGTATGCAGTTGGTAAATTGCACAACGCTCCGTAGGGGCCGATGACTCTGTCGGCCCGAAAATGTTGCGGATTTGCCGTAGATTTCCGTAAAAGCGATGCATTCTGCGGGCGGACAGAGGCGTCCGCCCCTACAAGAATCGCAGCAGTTCAATCATATCCCGCACTCAGGTCTGGTGCCCGCGGGATGCGAGAAGGCTTTTGCCGCAGTGCGGGCAGGTCTCGCCGTCGCTGCGGCCGAGGCGTTCGCCGCAGAAGGGGCAGCGCCAACACAGCAGATAGACGGCTGCGTATCCAATGGCAAACAGTGCCGTGAACAGGAAATATACCGGCTTTGATACGCCGCAGCCGATGATCAGGCTGGCAAGCGCCAGCGAAAACAACGTGAACAGCAGAACTTTGACTGTTTTCAGATTCATAGAGAAGCCTCCTCTTCTTCATCCGAACCGCAAAGCTTTCCGTTTCCTTCTGTCTATATTATAGCACTCTGTCCCGGATCCGTATACGGCCTGAGGGAAAATTTGTGCAATATTTCTATTGCGCGTCAATGCGCTCCTTCAGGTCGTTCAGGTAGACCCAGCGCTCTGTTTTCGCGTCCAGCTCTGCCGTCAGGCGCTCCTGCTCGGCCGTGAGCGCCTGCAAGCGGACATAGTCGCTGCCGCAGGACTCCTGCTCCTGCCGGCACGCAGACAGCTGCGCATCCAGCTCCGCGATCACGCTGTCGATGGTGTCAAATTCCCGCTGCTCGTTGTAGGAGAATTTCAGCTTCTTCTCGCGCGGACGTTCCGGGGCGGGCTTTTCCTGCTTTTCAGGCTTCTTTTCCTCCGGCGGCGTCCGCTTGCGCGCCCAGTCGGACCAGTTGCCGGTAAACACGTCGACGCGGCCCTCCGGGCGCACCTCGAAGATGGTATCCGCCAGCTTATCAAGGAAAAAGCGGTCGTGCGAGACGGCGATGATGGGGCCGGGGAAGCTTTGCAGATAGTCTTCCAGAATGGAAAGCGTCGTAATGTCCAGATCGTTCGTCGGCTCGTCAAGCAGCAGCACGTTGGGTGCCGCCATGAGGATGGACAGCAGATAGAGTCTCCGCCGTTCGCCGCCGGACAGACGACCGATGGTGGTCTGCTGCAGATCAGGCGGGAACAGGAAGCGTTCCAGCATGGTCTTGGCGGAGAATGTGCCCTCGTCCGTTTTTACCTGCGCGGCGACGCTATAAATGAAGTCGTATACGCGCTGGTTCAGATCCAGCTCCCGGCCCTCCTGCGAAAAATGACCGATCTTGACCGTCTCGCCCAGCTCGACCGTGCCGCTGTCCGGCGGAAGCTCGCCCGCGAGCACGCGCAGGAGCGTCGATTTGCCCGCGCCGTTTCGGCCCACGATGCCGATGCGGTCGCTGCGCAGAAGGCCGTAGGAAAAATCACGGAAGATCGTCCGCCCGTCATAGCCCTTGGAGATGTGCTCCAGTGTGATGATCTTTTTGCCGAGGCGGCTCGATGCCGCCGAAAGCTGCACTGTGCTGTCGCGCTCAGGGGCCTTCTGGTCCTTCAGCTCCTCATAGCGCTGAATGCGCTCCTTGCTCTTCGTGCTCCGGGCCTGACAGCCGCGCAGGATCCATTCGCGCTCGACACGCAGGATGGACTGCCGCTTGCGCTCGGACGCCTCCGCCATCTGCGCGCGCTGCTCCCGCAGCTCAAGATAACGGGAGTAATTGGCCTCGTAGTGGTAGAGCTTCCCGCGTGAAAGCTCCGTGATGTGGTTCACGACGCGCTCCAAAAAATACCGGTCGTGCGTGACCATGACCAGCCCGCCCCGGAATTTTTTCAGCCAGTCCTCCAGCCACTGCACCATTTCGGTATCCAGATGGTTCGTCGGCTCGTCGAGCACCAGCACGTCCGCCGGGTGGATGAGCGCTGCGCACAGGGCCGCACGGCGGCGTTCGCCGCCCGAAAGCGTGCCGATCCGCCGGTCGGTGTCCGCAAGACCGAGCTGCGTCAGCATACGCTTGGCCTCGTATTCGTTCAGCTGCCGGAATTCCGTCGGCATACTGGCAAAGACCTGCTCCAGAACGGTCAGCTCATCTCGCATATCCGGATTCTGTGCAAGCACGCTGACCTGCAAATTCGGCTTGCGGGCGATCGTCCCGCCGTCCGGCTGGAGCTTTCCGGCCAGAACCTTCAAAAATGTCGACTTTCCGGTGCCGTTGATGCCGATCACGCCGGTCTTGTCGCCCTCGTTCAGATAAAAATCCACATTGTCCAGCAGCTGACGGCTGCCGAAATTGATGGAAAGATGCTCTGCGGATATCAGCATAAATTTCCTCCTGCAAGGGGTTTCTGCGTCTATTCTATCACAGTCTTCGCCGGAAATCACGCGCTTCTTGCATTTTTGCCGGGCTTCTGGTATCATGGGGGGTGAAAAGCATGGAATCGAGGTGAGTTTCCAATGAATTCCGTGAAATTACTGGCGCTTGATCTGGACGGCACACTGCTGAACTCCCAAAAGGAGCTGACGCCGCGCACCCGCGATGCGCTCTATGCCGCGGCAGAGGCAGGCGTCGAGATCGTGCCGACCACGGGCCGCTTCTTTACCGGTATGCCGGAGGTCATTCAAAAGCTGCCGTTTCTGCACTACGCCATCACCATCAACGGCGCGCAAGTCTATGACATCCGCGCGGAAAAGGCTGTCAGCAGAGCGGAAATTCCGCTGGAAACGGCTCTGCGGGTCCTGGAGTATCTCGACGGCTTCCCCGTGATCTACGACTGCTATCAGGACAACTGGGGCTGGATGACGCGCAGCATGCAGGAAAACGCGGCTGCATTTGTCCCCATCGACCACTCGCTGCGCATGGTGCGTGAGCTGCGCACGCCGATTGACGAGCTCAAGGCCTATCTGCGGGAGCAGAACCGGGGCGTTCAGAAATTACAGCTGTTCACACCGGACGATGCGCTGCGCAGACAGCTGCTCAAAGACCTCACAGAGCGCTTCGGCACGCTGAGTGTCAGCACGTCCATGCCCTGCAACATTGAGATCAACGACGCGCACGCCAACAAGGGCGAGGCCATTGCAAGTCTGACAGCCTACCTCGGCCTGCCGATGGCGGCAACGATGGCGATCGGCGATGGGCTGAACGACAGGAGCATGATCCGGATGGCGGGCGTCGGCGTGGCCATGGCGAACGCGTACCCGGAAATTCTGGCGCTTGCCGATGAAGTAACAGCCTCCTGCGACGAGGACGGCGCGGCGCTTGCCATCGAGCGGCACTGCGTACCGGGAAGGACGTAACGGAAATGGTCGACTGCCACATTCATATGGTGCTGGACGGCGTAAACTGGAAGGACGCCATCGCCCGGCATAAAGCGGCGCCGCAGGAGGCACTGATCCGGCAGACGCTGGGTCACTATCAGGCGCTGGGGTTTTCCTATCTGCGCGACGGCGGCGACCGCTGGGGCGTGTGCGATCTGGCCGCGAAGCTGGCCCCGGAATACGGCATACGCTACCGGTCGCCGGGCTTCCCGATTTATAAAACCGGACATTACGGCGGCTTTATCGGACGCGGCTTTGACGGGCTTGCCGAATACCGTGCGCTTGTTCGCGAGGCTAAAACGCGCGGCGCACACTTTATCAAGCTCATGATCTCCGGGCTGATGGATTTCAGCCAATACGGCGTGCTGACCGGCGAGCCTCTGCCGCCGGACTTGATCCGGGACATGATCGCCTGCGCGCATGACGAAGGCTTTTCCGTCATGGCCCACGCCAACGGCGACGAGGCCGTGCGCGCGGCGCTTGCGGGCGGCGTGGACTCCATCGAGCACGGCGCGTATCTCACGGATGAGACGCTTTGTCAACTGGCAGAGTCTGGCGCTGTCTGGGTGCCGACGCTCGTGACGATCGGCAATCTCATCGGCTGCGGCCGCTTTCCGGATACGGTTTTAACGCCGCTGCTGGCCTATCAGATGAACGCCGTAAAAAAAGCCGCCGCGCTGGGTGCAAAAATTGCCTGCGGCAGCGATGCAGGCGCGTACCGCGTCCTGCACGGGCAGGGCGGTCTGGACGAGCGCACGCTCCTGCGCCGCGCCATTGGAGAGGGTGCAGACACCGTAACCGACGCGGGAAACGCCGTAATTATGGCGCGGTTCTGAATCTGAACCTAAAAAAATATCTGTTTTTGCATCTTTTTATAGTACCAGCATTGGATATAATCAGGGTATCTTAACAAGAGAGGTACTCTGGTATGAAAAAGAGAAACGAAACCATCCGTATGCTGGTTCTGAGCGCGATGTTTGCCGCGCTGTGCTGCGTGACGACCATGCTGGTGCAGTTCCCGACCGTTGCCGGGTATACCAACATCGGCGAGGGGATGTGCCTGCTTGCCGGGCTGGTGCTCGGCCCGTGGTACGGCTTCTTTGCCGCAGGCATCGGCAGCGGTCTTGCCGATCTGCTGGCAGGCTACGCGCATTATGTTCCCGGCACGTTTATCATCAAGGGCCTTGTGGCGCTGGTGGCCGCGCTGCTGCTGCAGCCGATGCTCAAGAAGGGCGAAAAGATCCCGTTCTGGCGTCTGGCGCTCATCGAGCTGCCGTCCGAGGTCATCATGGTCGCCGGGTATTTCGGCTATAAGGCGCTGATCCTCGGCAAAGGCCTTGCCGCCGCCGCGTCGATCCCGAACAATCTGGTGCAGGCCGCCGTCGGCATCGTGTTGTCCGTCGTGCTCTACACCGCGCTGGCCAAGGTTCCCGAAATTCATAAGGCATTCTGGAAGGGTGGAATGAATCATGTATGAAGAACTTACCGCACAGGCGAAGCAGGCCGTCACGGAGCTGCTGGACATTGCGAAGCTGAAGCCCGGCAAGCTGTTTGTCATCGGCTGCTCGTCGAGTGAAATGGTCGGCGCGCGCATCGGCAAGGGTTCGAGCCTTGAGGCCGCACAGGCCGCGTTTGCGGGCATTTATCCCGTTTTGCAGGAGCGCGGCATTGAACTTGCCGTGCAGTGCTGCGAGCACCTCAACCGCGCGCTTGTTGTTGAGCGCGATGTGGCCGAGGCGCACGGCTTTGAGATCGTCAATGCCATCCCGCAGCTGCACGCGGGCGGCTCGTTCGCCATGACGGCGTGGGCTAATTTCAAAGACCCCGTACTCGTCGAAACCATTGTTGCCGACGCGGGGCTTGATATCGGCGGCACGCTGATCGGTATGCACCTGCGCCGCGTCGCGATCCCCGTTCGCCTGTCAATCAAAAAGATCGGCGAGGCCAACATCCTCTGCGCCCGCACGCGCCCGAAATACATCGGCGGCGCCAGAGCGGTTTATCAGGACTTGTAAACATGAAAAGCTCCTCTTGCCGACTGCAAGAGGAGCTTTTGACATTTGCAGGGGACTTGCAAAAATCCTCGGCGAATTCGGGTGCGCGTTTCTGTGGGGTTTTGTTGGATTTCCCTGTTTTGATACAGAATTCTCTTTTCATCATGACGGGAACGTGCTATAATAAAATAAACCGCTGCGGGCGGTCTATGGATTTGCAAAGGAGCGAAGCATATGAAAAAATTACGTTGGGGCGTGATCGGAGCCGGCGGCATTGCGGATCGCAGGACGATCCCCGGCATGATGCTGGCCGAAAACGCGGAGCTGATCGCCGTCATGGACATCAATGCCGAGCAGGTTGAGAAAATCCGTCAGAAATACGGCGCAAAGCGCGGCTATACGAAGGAAGAGGACCTGCTGGCAGACCCGGAGGTCGACGCCGTTTATATCGCCACGCCCATCGTCCTGCACGCAAAGCAGGCCAAGCTGGCCGCAGATTACGGCAAGGATATCCTGATCGAAAAGCCGCTGGCCATGACGTCCGACGAAGGGCAGGCGGTCATCGACTACTGCGAACGCAAGGGCGTGAAGATCGCGGCGGGCTTCATGATGCGCTTCGGTTCGCACGTCATGAGCATGAAAAAGGCCATCGCCGAGGGCAAGATCGGCACGGTCGTATCCGGCTATTCGCAGTTTACGCTCTGGCTTCCGTATGAGCCCGGCAACTGGCGGCAGTGCAAAGCAAAAGCAGGCGGCGGCGCGATGATGGATCTGTCTGTTCATACCATCGACCTGATGGAGTACATCACCGGTATGCGCGTGACCGAGGTCGCGTCCATGAATGAAAAAATCGCCTTCCCCGAACCGCAGTATGACGTGGAGGACACGTCCACCATCCTCATGCGCATGGAAAACGGCGCACAGTGCGTTGTGCAGTCCAACTTCAATATCCCGGACGAAGCCTCCAAGTGGCGCGTTGAATTTTTCGGCACGAAGGGCCGTCTGCTGGGCGACACGATGATCGGCCAGATCGACGGCGGCAAGCTGAACGCCGTGTTCATTGACAAGAACGTCGCCTATTCCGCCGAGCAGACCCACGCCGACGATGTGGGCATCGAGATTCCCGGCGACTTCGGCAATATGTACACCCGCGAGATCGAGAGCTTCTCGGACTCCATTCTCAACAATAAGCCCCTCGTCGTGCCTGCGTCCGATGCCGTGCACGTCCAGCGCATCATGGAAAAGGCCTATGCCAGCGGCGAAGAGCTGAAGATCCTGAAAATTTAAGCGACACCCAGCACATCCAGCAGCGCCCGGCACTCGCCGGGCGTCAGGATGCGCTGCGCTGTACGCGGGTCCTCTGCGGACGGGGCCCGGCTCGGGTCCGGGCGGTTTTCCAGCAGCCACTGGCGCGGCGACATTCCGAGGTTTTTCTGGAAGCTCCGGTTCAGATACTTGGGGTCGGAGAAGCCGCAGGCATAGGCTGCGTCGGTCAGCGTCGTGTCGGACTGCCGCAGCAGGAGCATCGCCGCCTCCAGTCGGAGTCTGCCCAGATAATCCTGAAACGGGATATGCAGCTGCTCGCGGAACAGGTGCGACAGATACGTCTGCGTCAGCCCCTCCCGCTCCGCGATCTCGCTGAGGCGGACAGGCTCAGAATAGTGCGTCTCCAGATAGTGCAGAATGCGGTGCATCCGCTCGGCATTGCGCGTCTGCGTCATGTTTTCCGTGTCGCTCAGCACGCGGTATGGCGTTCCGCCCAGCAGGATCGCAAAGATCGCGTTGATCTGCGCCATGCAGGCGAACGGCGCTTCCGGTGTGTCGCGCAGATAATTGGAAAGCGCCAGCAGCATCGCCCGGCGCAGCGCCGGCAGCTGCTCCGGCCCCAGACAGGAGGACAGCCCCCGGCAGCCGAAGCGGATGCTGCGGATCTGCGGATAGAAGCGGGCGCAGAAGCTGTTGGAGATCTGCAGCGTCAGGAGCCTTGCAGGCGCGCCGGACGCGCACAGCTCATGGCTGCTGCCCGCGTCGAACAGCAAAATCTCGCCCGGCCCGGCCTCAAAGCTCTGCCGGTCGGTGCTGACACGGCAGCTACCGCTCAGCACCACGCACAGCTCCAGCTCCTTATGCAGGTGCATGGGGCGGTACACCATGTCGACGATAAACATGGTGCAGTCGGCCAGCTTGGAATGGGAGATCAGCTCATATTCATTGTAAAGTTCCATTTGTTTCACCAAAAACGCATCTTTGTCGGGCGTCAGGCGCATCTTCATCGGTGATAAGCCTGCCCCGTTCCTTCATAATAACAGTAACCGGAACAAAAAACAAGGGAATCCGGGCCGCACGGCCTGAAAACAGGGAGGAAGTATGAAAAAAGGCATTTGCTGCGCAGGCAATATGATCGTAGATATCACCTATCCCATCGAAACATGGCCGAAGCAGAACGAGCTGACGCACATCACCGAGGGCATCACGCGCTCCACTGGCGGCTCGGTCTGCAACACCATTTCCGATCTCGCGCGGCTCGATCCGAATCTGCCGCTCGTCGCTTCCGGCTTCGCCGGGCACGACGCAGAGGGTGATTTTGTGCTGCAGGAGATGGGGAAATACAAAAATATCGACCTGTCCATGGTCAAGCGCAGCGGCGACACCTCGTTTACCGCCGTCATGTCGAACAACCAGACAAAAGAGCGCACATTTTTCCAGTACGCGGGCGGCAACGCCTATTACGGTGAGGACGACATCGACTGGGACAGGCTGAACGTCGATATCTTCCACATCGGCTACATTCTGCTGCTGCCGCATCTGGACGAGCCGGACGCGGAATACGGCACAAAGATGGCGAGGCTTCTGCACCGGGCGCAGCAGGCGGGCATGAAGACGTCCATCGACGTTGTTTCCGAGGCGGGCGAGCGCTTCAAGCGGCTCGTGACCCCGGCGCTCAAATACACGGACTACTGCATCATCAACGAGCTTGAGACGCAGCAGACCACGGGGGTCCTGCTGCGCGGAGAGGACGGCACGCTGCACGTGGAAAACATGAAGGCTGCGCTGCAGAAGCTCCACGAGCTGGGCGTGGCAAAATGGGCCGTTATCCACTGCCCGGAACTCGGCTGCGGCATGGACGAGGCCGGAAATTACTGCGAATTTGAAAGTCTCAAGCTCCCCAAGGGCTATATCAAGGGTACGGTCGGCGCAGGCGACGCGTTCTGCGCGGGCGTTCTGTACGCAGCGGAGACAGATATGCCGCTGCGGGAGGCGCTGAAGCTCGGCGCGTGCAGCGCGGCGGCTTCCCTGAGCGAGGTCAGCGCGTCGGACGGCGTGAAAACAAAGGACGAGGTTTTGAAGCTCTATGAGCTTTACGGAAAATAAAGAAAGAGGTCAGAGTATGAAACAGGCAGTTATGTACGGCGGCGGCAACATTGGCCGCGGCTTCATCGGCGCAACGCTCAGTCAGTCCGGCTATAAGGTCACATTCATCGACGTGGCAGAGCCGGTCGTGAAGGCGCTGCAGGAAAAGGAGCAGTATCCCGTCCGCTATGTGTCCAGCAAAGGACATGAGGACGTCGTGATCGAGCACGTGACCGCGGTCAACGGCAACGATCAGGAAGCGGCCTCCGAAGCCATCGCAAACTGCGATATCATGGCGACGGCGGTCGGCGCGAGAATTCTCAAGTTCATCGTCGGCAACATCGTCGCGGGTCTCAGAAAGCGCTGGGCACGGGACGACCGCCCGCTCAACATCATCATCTGCGAAAACCTGATGGACGCAAACAAGGTCATGGAAGGGATGCTGAAGGACCTGCTGACCGACGAGGAAAAGAAGCACTTTGATGAAAAGGTCGGTCTGGTCGAGGCCTCCATTGGCCGCATGGTGCCCGTGCAGACCGAGGAGATGAAGGACGGCGATCCGATGCGCGTCTGTGTCGAGCGCTACGGTTTCCTGCCGGTCGACAAGGCCGCGTTCAAGGGTGAAATTCCGGAGATCACGAACATGGTTCCGTTTGAGCCGTTTGATTTCTACATCAAGCGCAAGCTGTACGTCCACAACATGGGCCACGCGACCTGCGCGTATCTGGGCGGCTACGAGGGCCGGAAATATATTTATCAGTCCATCGACGATCCTGAAATTCTGAACATCGTGCAGAACGCCATGCTGGAAAGCGCGCTGGCGCTGCATAAAAAGTACGGCGTCGAGCTGGATGGCCTGATGCTGCACATCACGGATCTTCTCGGCCGCTTCCGCAATGCCGCCCTGAAGGACACCTGCAAGCGCGTCGGCGGCGACCCGACGCGGAAGCTCGGCGCAGCCGACCGGCTGATCGGTTCGAGCCTGCTGTGCCTCGAGCAGGGCGTGAAGCCCGCGTATATCGCCGTCGGCGCAGCCGGTGCGGTGTACCGCTATCTGAACGAGGCGGGCATTGAGCAGTCGAAGGAAGAAGCGGCAAAGGTTCTGAAGGACGTCTCCGGGCTGGAGGCCGATTCGGAGCTGGCCGGGATGATCCTCGATCTGTACGCATACTTCCTTGAGGGCGAACCCGTCGCGGCCCTCCGCCGCGCCGCGCAGGCCGCAAAGACCGCCAGCCTCGGCAAGATCATCTGATCGCCCCTCTCCCCCGCTGAAATCATGAAAAAAGCCTTCCCCTTTCATCATGCACACGGCATGAGAAGGGGAAGGCTTTTTGATTCGGATCCAGGCCGCTTCTTACGCCTCCGTAGAGAACGACGCGACCTCCTTGAGTTCCTTGTCGATCAGAACGACCGTTTTCTCGCTTGTGACGAAGGCAAGATTCTTTCCGACAGGGATCACGCGGGGCGAATAGGCCGAGGTGGACCGCAGCGTGTATGGCAGCTTGAACTCCTTTGTCACGATCAGCGGGTCGTTCAGCGATCTGAGCTCCGCGTTTCCATTCTCGTCACAGACGAAAATCTGATCGTTCCAGACCGCAGCTTCCGTCTTGCCGTTTTCGAGCGTGTATGCGGTACCGCTGTTCAGCTCATAGATACACAGCTTCTTTTTCCCGTCTTCCTTCACGGTATAAAACAGATAATCTTCATAGGCGCCAACGAGCCAGACGGATTCGGTGTCGTATGCTGCCAGAGTCGTCGTTGTCTTTTGATCGAGATCAAAGCACTTGACCGTCGTCTTGTCCTGTCTTTTCTCTGCGTAGAGGATTCTCTGATTCGAGATGCTGTACTGCGTGGTGCCGATCTCCCCGCTGCTGACCAGCTCGCATTGCGAGCCATCGGTCCGGAACCGGACGACACAGTTGTCTGCACCCGAAAGGGAATAGATCCAGCCGTTGCTGTAATAGCAGCCCATATAGTTTTTGCTTTTCGCCGTGATCGCGTAGAAATTCCCGCCGTCAAGCTCGGCCGTCGCAATGTAGCCCCGGCCGCCGTACTCTGCCGAGAAAAAGATCCGATCCTTTAAAATGAAGAAATCGCTGATACTCTCCTTGTCCAGTCTGTATACGCAGACCGGTTCCGCGGACGGCGTATCCTTTCGATAAATTGCGCTGACCCAGCTTCCGCCCTGGCTGATATCCTTTACATAATAGATCTTGTTTTTGTACTGAACCGTATCAACCAGATTATGCCCCGCGAAGCCTGCGGTTCCGGAATCCTGTATCAGCACCTTTGGCTTCACGGTCACGTATACCGTTCCGGCCTCCATATCCTCGTAGCTGACGGTGACCGTCTTTACACCGGCTGTGGACGAGCTGAAGCCGGTACACTCGAAGCCCGAGGTGACCTCTTCTGTTTTCTTGTCACTATACGTGACCTCAAGCGTAATGCCCGTCGGGTCAAATGGCATACTGGCATAGTATTCCGTCTTGTCAGGGCCGGTCTTCACTGTGACGGAGGTCATCTTCACCTCCGAAACCCTTACGACACACGTAGCCTTGACCCCGTCTACCGTCAGGTCGATCCTCGCCTCTCCGGGACTCTTTGCCGTGACTATTCCGTCATCATCGACTTCGGCGATGGCGCTGTTGCTGCTTTTCCATGTGATTTCCTTACTCTGATAGTCCTCCGGCGTCAGCACAGGCTTCAGCTGTTCGCTCTGCCCTGCCTCGATTTTGAGGCCATCAATCCTGACCTTGAGTGTCGGTGTATCAGCCTCCGTCAGCTCTTCGTCCTTCTTCGGCTCCGGAACGACATCGGTGGATGTGTCGCCGGTAGTATTCTGGTTGTCAGTGGCAGTCGTGTTCTCGGGAGTGTCCTGATTATCAGGGGTGGTCGTTTTGCTGTTTGTCGGCCAGAATCCGGCAAGCAGGACCACGATCAGAATCGCCGCTGCCGCGGCAGGAAGGATCCACTTTCTGCACACGATTTTCTGCAAAAACTCCCTGATATGCAGCTGCGCTTCCTTTGGCTCCTGCGTCAGCTCTCTGACAAACTCCGCCATCGTCGGTGTGCGCTGGCTGTATTGGAGCGCCATCGCATGGCGCAGCGCGGCGCTCTGCGTCTCGCTGATCTGTCCCTGCGCAGCATCCGGCTGTTCTCCCGGAATATACAGCTCATCGTTGAATACCCGGCTGGTCGCATCCTGCGGCTTTTTGCCGGTGATGCAGTATAAAATCGTCGCGGCCATTGCGTATACATCCGTATACGGCCCCTGGTTTTTCCGGGAAAACTGCTCCGGCGGCGCAAAGCCCATGCTGATCATGGCAGACATGGACTTATCGCCCAGAATCTGCCGTGCAGAGCCAAAATCGATCAGCTGGAGCTTGCCGCGGCTGAACATGATATTACCGGGCGTAATATCCCGATGCAGGATCGGCGGCGTCATCCGGTGCAGGCAGTCGATATCCTCCATCAGCGGCAGCATCAGCGGCAGCAGCTCGTCCAGCG
>OHBW01000972.1_pt1 | contig 12199 bp, 21 predicted proteins | sample 1577411 | NCBI WGS metagenome assembly OHBW01 (sample SAMEA3879534, study PRJEB24766) | human gut metagenome | biome: human-associated habitat; feature: feces | place: USA | collected 1985/1987 | reverse complement strand
ACCTTCGTTTTACTGCATTGGCAGAACTCAGCAAGATGCTCGTTACTTGCATAGCATCCCTTTTCACCTTGATCTAAGCTGTCAATTTCCATAAGAATAACTTTATCAAGTGCATTAAGCCTAGTGTCTAGCCACACTTCCTTTGGAATCCATACGCCTTTGAAATCTCTGTTATCGTTCATGTTTTTATTTCCTTCCTTTTTCTGCTTTACAATAACATAAAACCGTATCACATTAAGTCCGCCAACCTAATGCAATACGGTTCATGTACCTATTCAGTTTCATTCACTGCTATTCAGCAATGGCGGTTACTGAACAGGTAGTATAACTGCTTATGACTCTCTAATATTATCATCACATTGTGATTAAGTCAACACATTTTGCCGATTTATGTTTCTTTTTGAAACCTGTACCGCTTGTAATACACGATCTCTCCAAACCGATTTTTTGACGCTTTAAATATCTCCTCGAACTTGTAGCCCTCTTCCCTCAACTCATATATTCGTGCTGACAATCTTGTAATTCCCAAGTCTTGAAATGCTTCCAAACTGCTGATGCTTCCAAACTTCTGAATGTATAGTACAATCTTATCACGCTGATTCATTTCATGTTCTTCCTTGCGACTATCTTTATAGTAAACTCTGGATATTTGTATTCGAACAGTTTTTGCTTTAAACGGAAAACGTCAGTAATTACCGCTGTAGAGCCTTTTACATCTTCAATAATATTCTATCATCATCAGCTAGAATGTACCTGAAATCGGCTTTATACACGGTTTTACGCCATGTCTTGCCATTCTTCCTGAATGATTGTATAAGCTCATACTCCGGTTGTAGTTCCAAGTCACGAATAACCCCTGCACATTCCATCATCTTGAGCTGTGCATACCGTTCAGCTTCCAACTTTGAATCGAACTTGATTCCATCTATAAATGTCTTTTTATTGTGATATTTTCTATACATTTAGCCACCTCAAATATACGACTTGCCAAAGATATCAATAAATTCATCTGTTGTCCATTTGTATTCGTCCATGGCTCGTTCCTGCCCCATCTTTTTCAGATGCATATCAAATTCATGACCTTTTCGGTTATGCACGCCGTATTCAGACATGTTGTGATCTTCAGGCTTGATGAATACTACAAGACCATACTTGATTGATTTTTTACGGTTGGCAGTGCCGAAAAAAATTTCATGTCTGACAGTTCCATATAACCGTTCTGAATAATACCGATAACAGTGTTCTTTCATGAAGAACATTCCTTCATGCATGATACTATACTCACTCATTTACCACTTGAACCAAATCCGCTATTTCCTCTGTCTGTATCTGCATCAAGAAAATTTTTGATGTGAATATCCTCATACAGAACAGGAATAACCACCAACTGTGAGATTTTATCGCCCGCATTCACAAAATAATCATAATCTGAATGATTATACAGTTTCACCATAATTTCGCCCGTATATCCTTCATCAATAAGCCCTGTTGATGTAATGCCACGTTTAACGTTCAGCCCACTTTTAGAAACCAACAGTCCTGCCGTTCCATGTGGCAACTGCACATGTAATCCAGTACGCAACAAAGTCCCTCTGTGTGCCTTTATAAGCCGAGTTTCACTTGATCTTACATCCAACCCCGCATCAGTTTTGTGTGCCCTCTCTGGCACATATGCACCTTTTTCAACGTAAATATTCATTTATTTTTTCCTCATTTCTATATATTTCAGTTTTGCAACTTCATCAGGTGTCAGTGTCGGTATTCCGACCCCTTCACACTCGCTGATTAATCCATCCAGAAGGATGGAGAACTCTTTTGAATCCATATCCGAGCTGCCTTTGTAAATATTGTAATGTGTGAACTCTTTGCCGTCAAGATCACTTTGCCCGATTGCTTCATAATATCGAAAATAGCCATCGACTTTTATATCCGACCTGACCGACACAACCTCACACATGCTGTATCGCTTGAGCATCATGAAATGCACTTCTTCACTGCTCATCCTCATAACACTAGCCAACTGGTTGAGCAAAGACCAGTAGTACGCATTGGCTGTGAGTGATCTTTTCGATTTCTTCTCTTTGATCTCGTACAGTTTTTCTGCGTCCTGCTGGTCGAACAACCACTGGATGATAGCTTTTGCATTTCCTATCATACAGTTATTACCTCTTAGAATGGCAAATCAGACGAATTTATGTCTAAACTTGTATTCCCCCAACCATTATTAAGATTGCTATTATTTTGACCGCTAGGGCTATCAGAACTCATTTCACGCTTACGCTCCAAGAACTGAAAGCTTGTCGTGACTACTTCTGTTACATAATTCATTCTGCCGTCCTTCTCGTAGCTTCTTGTCTGGATGTGCCCAGTCACCGCAAACAAGTCACCTTTGTGAACGTATTTTGCGATTGTCTCGGCTGCTTTGTCCCACGCAATACAAGGAATGAAGTCTGCGCCGTCTTCCTTTTTTCTTCTGTCAACTGCCAATGTGAAAGAAACAACTGGTGTTCCGCTCTGCGTTCTCCGTTCCTGAACATCCTTCGTAAGCCTTCCAATCAAACTAACATTATTCACTTTAGTTTTTCTCCTGTTTTAATCCTTCCATAATACAATCAAAGATAAAATCTTCAATACTACAATGTTTATTTATTGATGCCTATGCCAACGATTTCAAAAATTCACCATTACACGAAAATATAAATTCGTAACTATCATCGTTACTAGCTGTTGTCTTTGCAGTATCATTGTTGCTAGTGCTTTTCTCTGCTTTTTCATAACAATATTGTTCTGGCGAAATGCCGTATACTTTTTCTAACATGTTTGCTACTGTCCAATTAAGCTTTTTTTCTTTGAATACATGATCTTTAACATAGTACGAATAATAACCACATCTTCTAGAAAGTTCTGCTCTTCTAATGCCTTTTTCATTTAATATTTTATTAAGTTTAGTGAAATCTACGTTTTTTATAATGCTGTTATCTCTTTTTCTCATTTTCTTTTTCCTCTAAAAATTTTTCGATTAACTCCCATGTCATGCCCTCGTTCACAGGGCTGTCAATAACTTTCCTGATGCCATCTCTTATATGTATAATCTTCAAGAATTGCGCATCAACTCCATAACTTTGTTTCAATCCGATGCGGTACAAATTCAACTGATATGCGATCTTTTCCTTATTTAATGTGCTGACGGTTTTAATATCCGCAATCCCTGTCTGTCCATCCATCAGCATTGTCATGTCAAGCCGTCCACATGCTATCGGCATATCATCCTTAAAAATCACAAGTGGCAACTCACTGTCCAGAACCTCGAATCCGTATTGTTTCTGCAAAAACTTAAAGTTCCGCACTGCTTCGCTTCCATCATCATAGCCTGAATTGTTGTAATTCTCGATTGCCTTATGTACTGCCGTACCTCTTTTAGCCGCATTATTCAACTCGGCAGGTGGCACGCTTGCATACTCATTTTTATATTTCATACCCAAAATCTGAGAGACACTTGGCAACATAAGCCCATCATACAGATATGTATGAGTATCGTCAAAATATTCAAGCGTACCGCCTTTAATGCTGAATGTTTCCATCACTTCACCGTGATGCGGATGGACGGTTTCACTTTTGAGATTTTGGCATACAAGTCATATACGTCAGGATTTTCTTCCTTGAATTTCTTGCTGTCAAACTTTTCTGCGTCATGCTCTGGAATGAATGCAATCTTCAGAAACTCGTTGTCGAGCTTTAATACGCCGTACTTCTGCATAGCATCAAGAACTTCTTTCTTCATGCTGTCCTGCTGCTTTTTGATTTCTTTTGCCTGCTTCTCAAGGCTGATGATTTTCTCGCATACTTCTTTAGGAAGCATAACGTCTGAATCTTTTCTTTCGATAATGTTATTCATTTGTTTCATCCTCACTGTAATTAAATTTAGTAAATTCATATTTGCCGATAACTCTTTTGAGTGGCTTTTCTTCTGCGCCTGCAAGAACACGCATTGATATTTCCACATCATCACTAGATGTTGTGCAAACTGCAAGCACGGTTGCCTTTTTTTCTCCGAACTGCGTATCAACCATAACCTCTTCACCTATCTTAATTTCGGTAAAAGCAGGCGCATAGAACAGGTATTTTTTTTGGTCGCCAGTGTGCTGACATACTACTAATTGTACGTACTTATTCATGATTGTCCGCCTTTCTTTGCTTCATAATCTTTCCGATCAACTCGCTTGCCTTCGACATTGGCATATCTTCCAGCTTTTCAATCTTGTTCATCTTTAACAATTTCTCAAGATTCTCGCCTGTATAGTTCTTGCTCAATACTTCGACCTGTCTTGGCGATGCCTTGCGTTCCGTGCTGTTCGTTGCTTCATCATCATTGCCATCTGTATCTTCTTCAGTCGCCATGCCAAGGAATGCACCTAATGAGTAACGCTTGCGGTATGTGATCTCTGCTCCCTCATCCTGAAGCTTCGCACCTTCCTTAACTGCAAACGGGTAGGTGTTTGTCTCGAATACATGTCCGCTCTTATGTACCAGAATACAGCGAACACCGTTTACGCCGTTCTCATCAATTCCAATAGGCTGTAGCAAGGCAAAATTATTATTTTCTTTAATCTTGTTTAAGATATTATCAAGCGGTACATAATCAAATGCCTTGTGCATACATTCCCCTGTTTTTCGATTTTGCACAGAATAGTTGACCTGTGCGGACTTTTCAAGTCCTCTTAACTGATTTACTAGCTCGATTAAATCAGCTGCTACGTCTTTTGTAATGTTTTCAAATCCTATCATTTTTCTTGTTTTCCTTTCTTTTTGAAACATCCATTTCATACTGTTCAATAATTGCTCTTAATTCTTCTGCGTTACCGCTTTTTACAATTTCTGCTACGATTTCAAACATGTTTTCAGCTCCCAATTATTAAACTTGCATTTTCCTTACCAAATACATTGCAGAACACTTTGACAATCTTTGTAGAAGGATTATGCGTTCCCTGCTCAATACAAGCATAATGGCTAGTCGATACCCCAAGCATTTCTGCTACTTCTTTCTGAGTATATCCCTTTGATATTCTGAATGCTTTAAGTTCTGCTCTTTTCATTTCGTGCCCCCTTTCTTGCCTACATTATATACCCATGTCATCAAATTGCAACTACTTTTAATCTTTTTTTGATTATTTGTTATTGTTTCAAATAGCTACGGTGTGTTATCATCGAAATATAAACTTTTTTAGGTGGTGTAAAAATAATGATTAACAATAAAGCAATAGGAAGGAAACTCAAAGAATTACGCAACTCCCGTGATCTTAAACAGTCTGAGCTTGCTGATCTTGTCGGGCTTTCAAGACCTGCCATATCAAATATTGAGTCTGGGAAACGTTCCTTGACTCTTTCAACTTTGAAACGTTTTTGCGAGGTTTACGGTATTGATATATCTTACTTTGGAATTGATACGTCAAGCTATGATGAAACTACAGACCTCACACTGCGCATCGAGTCTCTGTTTCACGATCTTCCAGAAGCTGAGAAGGATGAGCTGTATCTGAAGATAATGAAACTGTACCTTGACAGCAAGAATGTTTCTGATTGAAACCATCTGTCGAAAAAAAAGAGTTGTCTAACTCATACTCGATTTTGAGATTTTCCTGTTCAGCATAAAGATTAAACAGCAACGAATATATTTTTTCTGCGTCCATATTTTCACCGCCTCTCATCGGCTAGTATGGACTGCTTTTTTTATTTTCAAACAAGCGGAGGTATTTTTATGAGAAAAAATCTGCGAGTGGCAGGATACGCTCGTGTTTCCACTGATGAACAAAAGAAATATGGATACTCAATACAGGCCCAGACTGAAGAAATAACGCAATGGTGCAACGACAATGGTCATGCCCTGCAACATATCTACATTGACGAAGGATACTCAGCAAGCAACATGAAACGCCCGCAGCTTCAAGCCATGCTGTCAAACCTTCGCGATCTAGATGCAATAGCTTTCACACGCCTTGACCGTCTGTCACGTAACGTACTTGAAGCTAACAAGATGCTTGAACTTCTTCAACAGAATGACGTTGCCATGATTTCAATATGCGAAGATGATATCAACACGTCCACTGCAAACGGCTTGTTTATGTTCAATTTGAAGGTCAATCTTGCAGAACATGAATTAAAAAAAGGCTCTGAACGTATCAAAGCCGTATTTGAGTACAAGATTGCCCAAGGTCAACCTATCACTGGCAATGTTCCTTTCGGTTACAGGATTGTCACAGAAAACGGCAATAAACGCATTGCAATTGATGAATCCAAAGCACCAATAGTTAAAGACATTTTCGAATCATTTCTCCTGCATCAGTCAGTCCATTACACTGTCGAATACGTCAACAAGAAATACGGACTGTCTAGACCTTACATGTCATACATGCACATATTAAAGAATGAATTTTATTCTGGATCATACCGTGGAAACTCCAATTACGCCGAACCATACATCACGAAAGAAACATACAATGCCGTTCAGACCGCATTACAGGCCAATATCCGCACGGGAATACAACGACATGTATATTTATTCACTGGACTTTTAAGATGCCCAGAATGCCGTTCTAAGCTGGTTGGAGTGAGCCATCCAAAAGGTGGCAAGCGATATTATTACTATAGATGCAACAACGCGCACTCGGTGCATACATGCACCCACAAAAAGCACTATGCGGAACTTGCAACGGAAAAATATCTGCTGTCTAATCTTGATAACCTGCTTAAAGATCATATAGCCACAATATCAAGCGTCACATCTGAAACAAAAAACACAACTGAAAAGGAATTAAAAGAACTAAGAAAAGAGCTTGATAATCTGAATTATATATTCATCAAAAAGCGTATGCCTGTAAGCACCTATGAGCGCCTATATGCTGAAACTGAAGACAAAATAAAAAGGCTTGAATCTTTCAAACCTCAAAGCACCGATCATCTTAAACAATTTTTGAACAGTGGTTGGCGCTCAATATATGATAACCTCACACGTGAGAATAAACGCACGTTATGGCGCAATGTTCTTGATTCCGTCCATGTTTCCCCTGACAAAATAGAAGTTTTCTTCAAATAAAAAGCAGACATTTCTGCCTGCCCTTTAATAGAAGGACGTTATACAGATATCAAATTCTGCACCTATAATATACGCCAATCAATCACCGTTTGCAAACGGTGTTTTTTTCTTTACTAACATTATGTGACCTGTAGGCTATGACAAGTTAGTATAGAAATTCATGCATAAAAAAATCAGCCCGCCGAAACGACACGACAGGCTGAGAAAGGAATTTGTGATGAACATGAAAAACACCACATCATTAGTATATAATGATTCATTCAATCCGTAAATCTTTTTTTACGCCGTTCTTTGCCAAATATAGACGGCTATGTAGGGTGGCATGTTGTTGTGCGATTGTCCTCCACCGTCTGTGCTGATTTGATAACTCCACTGCGGCCCAGAAGTTATTGTGAGCATTTCGTTGTTGTTTGCAACACCTTTTTTAGAACTTGAGGCATTTCCTAAATTGCCCCCTGTAATCCCACCATTACGCCAGTTATCATGATTGGCAGGAACCGCTTCTGGAATACTACCAATTGTATAATTCGGGATTTCGCTTTTTGTCAGCGTGTGTGTTGCTTCACCACCAGTCGCTCCAGCTTTATACATATCTCCTGCACTTAGCAGAAATTTGTCCTTTATCTGCACCCATGTACCACCGAACATAGTTGCTGGACTTGTGGCGTTCACGCTCATATAAATACTGCCTATAGGATACACCATATCAAAAACAGTTTTGCCATTTATCTCCAAACTTTTATCGTTTTTAGGGAAACAATTTACGCCGAAACTGTTTTTTTGAGTATCTATATATACAATCGGAATCCCCTTCGGAAGAATCAGATTGTAGGTTGTATTACCTAGCTTGTCTGCAATATTAACTTGCACATTCCACTCATATTCGTTATCAGCCGTAAAATTCGTATCGGTGTTATCCTGAATTGTCGTGTAAGTGCTGAATGTACTGTTTGCAACCTTCTTCGTGCGGTACTTAATCGTGACTTCATTTTTACCACCGATTGACGCATAATTTGCATTTACGTTTAATATGCTTTCTGAATAATAATTGCTTTTGCGGTTCAGTTTGATGATCGCACTTGGCAATGTCCAGTCATACACAAGCACCGTGATCTTTTTCTGCCCCGCATTTCCCCTTGAATCAACGATTTTAACGGTCACTTCAGTATCGTGTGATACATTTACCACACCGACATTGATTGTGCCTGTAGTGCCACTTAACGTGCCTGTATAAGCATTACCATTTACAACAGCAGTAATTGATTTCAATGTTGCACCGTTTAATGCCTTTGCGTTGCTTACGCGGATCTTTAATGTCGAGTTATTCCTGATAATGTGCTGATTGTTTTCTGTGATTGCAACGGTTTTAGAATTTGAATCTTCATATGCTACATCAAGTGTCGGATTAGAATTTACAACGTGTGCAATGATTGCACAGCTTGATGTTCCTATAACCGTACTGCCACTATACGTTGTGACAGCGATCTCTCCGGTCATAGAATTGCTGTTTGGCATTTGTGCATAAAGATTAGATGCAATCCTGTCTGTATCAAGAGAAATATTATCCGTTACACCTGTTCCGATGGTATAGCTGTATGAACCCAATTTCAGTACCACTGTATGCGTAAACACGGTTGACTTGCGGCTCATATGCACAACAATAGTATCTCCAATATTAAAGTCTGGAGAATTGTTCGGCCATGTGTTCAGGCTTGGCTGTGATGCTCTTCCTATGTCCGGAAGGCTCCAACTTCTAGAACCTTTGCAGTTTACAGCCGATGTATAAATTGCACACTCTGCATATGCACTGAATGACTTTGAACCGTTGGTATCGTGACCAATTGCAAGCTCTCCAGATGCTACAACCGTTCCAGTAAATAACTTAATTCTGGTGCTTGACTGATATACAACCGTGCCGTTTACAGTACACTTGAAAGGCCCCGCCATGTACCAATAGCCCGACTTGATTCCTGCACCCTTCAGTGTCCATGAAATGACAGACTGATTGTTTACGGTGCTTTGACTTTTTAATGACCAGTCAAACTGTAGACATGCACCATCATACGCTGATGTTTTAAATGTTCCTGATGTAGCCATATCACACCCCCACTATACCGATGCCGTCATTTGTAACAGTATCTCCATCTTTTACTGTAATTGGAATAAACCGTGCTTTATTGCACAACGTGATCTCTTCCTCAATTACAGATTTTTTCTGGTGGAACTCGTCACCTGATACCCAGAATGTTTTAGCCCCTGTGCGGTCATATCCTGCAAAACCGACTGAATTATTGACTACCAGATATGAACCATCAAGCCCATACATAATCAGACCGTTTTTGTCTAGTTTTGCAATAAGATTATTCGCTTCATCATAGACTTCAATCTGTCCGTTTTGGTTGAGATTTGAGCCTAGCTTCAATGTTCCGCCCTTGATCATATCAGCAACTAAATTTATAACGTTGATATGTTGCATATTCAGCACATTGTCAATCGTCCATGCACTCTCGAACGCTCCATTGATGCCAGTGCTTGAAAATGCAATACCACCGCTGTTGATCATAATGACGTTGTGTGCTTCTTCCTTTGGTAGTGCATCAACCACAAGGATTTTATCGCCTTCATATATAACATACGAACTGCCAAGCATTCCAAGTATTGATTCCTGTGCCTGCTGAATTGCATCTGAGAATATCACCTGTAAGTTCGCATTGTTTTTTTCTACGCTCTGCTGAATTGTTGAGTTTACTGTTCCCATAAGGTTAGAAACCTTCTGCTGAAAGTTTCCAAATTCAAGTTCCGTATACTTGCCTAGAATGCAATCATAGTCATACGAAATAACATGCGTTGTAATGTCCACACCCATCGATTCGTCAATGACTTCGATTGTATCTCCTATATCCGTCAGCTTTTCAACATTTGCTTTTAATGTGTAATTCACTTTTGGCACGCAGTTTTCATCAACATATGCCTGCCCCTGCTTCCTTAAATCCTCAATCAGTGCATTGTTGTATGCAACCTCATCAAGATGCCCTTCTGTATCTTTGTAAAGGTCTTGATCAATATTCTGATTGAAAGACACGACTTTTGTAAACGGAATGCCGTACTGCGTCTGTCTGTAAAGATAGACCTCATCCAACATCAATCCATCTTTTCCAACTGGCATGAGCTTTGTTACTACATTATCCCAGTTTGCCGTGCATGTCATTTCCTTCAGATTCTTTTTGTACCGTACCGTGACACCATTATCACGCCCGATAGTACTCATGATTCCGAACCTGTAATTGTCACGCACTAAGTGACCACCCCAACGTTCCAGAACAGTGCTAAAAGCGTCATACAGCGATGTTCTAACGCACCTGTATGAATTTATCTCTGCAATATCAGATACCGTCTGAAACGGGCTAGGATTGTCCGTGGCGCTGTTCAAATGATCTAGCGCATCATTGCAATTTTTATCAACAACATAGCTATCTGCAATCACATAGTTTTCTGCATCATATGAGATATGCGGTGCTTTTATCGTGATCTTGTGTTTTGTTTTTTCTGGATTCTTAATACGAAATGCCTGTGCGCCTTGTGGAGTATCTGCAACTATAATTCTGTTTGCTGTCAAAAGATCAACATAAGAAATGTCCGCTTCAATCGTCAAATAAAATTTGCCGTTATCTTCCTTGTGAACTTTCGCTTTGAATGGCTGAATAACGCAATCACCGTTGCTTGTAAAATCCTTGTCCGTTTCTCCAAATACTTTTATCATCTCACACCTCGCTTATCTTTATTATACTAAAAAGGCGCTCAATGCGCCTGTGTCTATATCAGTGTTCTGTCTGATCTTGAATTAACTGTTTGTCTGCTTCAGTGCTTCTGCCACTGCATCATGCCATCTTTTTGGAACATCATCTAATGTCATACGATTCATTGTGATTTGTCTTACGTACCATTTAACCATGATCATTCTCCCCCTACGATTTCTGCAAGTGAAGCGATGGCTTCATTGATTGCATCAATATCAGCTTTGTTCTGAGCTAGAACTTCATCTGTATCATCTGTTTCATAGACGATATATAAAGTGTCGTTCTCAACTCTTGTCTTCATTCCATTAACTGGTGCTTTAAATTCCTTTTCGACTTCTCCAGTATCAGTAAGCAAAGTAAATGATTCAATGATTCCATCTGTCAGTACAGATAAATACTCGCTTTTGAGTGAAGCACTCAGAACTGTTTCCTTGTTTTTCTTTTCCAGTGTTGCATTTTCAATAATTACTCCATTTTTAAATTTTGCTCTCATTGCTCGCCTCCAACATATACAATAGTGATTCGAAATTCGTTACAAGTTGCACCAGCAATATTGCTTTGAATAACTGGTTCAATGTAGTCTCCTTTCTTTAGATAAATTGCTTGTGTATTTGACTGTACTGGTGAATAACTGCCCGATGGGGTAAAATTTACTGCTGAATTTAGTGCACCTAGCCAATTTCCACCGTTGACAGCATACCCTGAAAAAATAAGTTTATTTGTTGCGTTAGTACCCCATTCGGTGCTAATGCTTATCAAGTAATTGCCATTTTTCTGTGCCACGATTTTTGTTCCTTGAATGCTAATAAGAGAAGCGTCCACGGATCTTGTCTCGGACAACGTTATTTTTTTATTTGTATAAGCTGTAGTAGTGGACTGGGTTCCTGCATATCCTCTTAGACATAATTTTGCTCTTTCGTTGGCACAGTCCTGTGCAAAGTTCTTTGTCTTCTCCCAGAAATACGCCAATCCTGTTTCATCTAAAAAAGCCATTTTTCATTTTTCCTTTCTATACACATATAGAATCAATCTTTGCGTTAGTAATTGCTGAATATGTAGTGTTGTTATCCTGCTGAGTGAACGTAAACTTTGTTCCGTCTAGTGCCGTTGCCGTAAATGTCGTTCCTGATCTTGTAATGCTTTTAATAGCTTTTGATTGATCATAGTTTGCAACGTTGCCTAGCCCAACTTGTGCTTTAGTCACTTTATGAGGATTGCTTTTATTTCCTATATGGGTTCTGGCTATAGAATCCTTGACCGTGTATGTTGTGCCACTTTGGAGTTCGATACTTGATATATCAGCCATTCAAGC
>OHBW01000969.1_pt1 | contig 12202 bp, 6 predicted proteins | sample 1577411 | NCBI WGS metagenome assembly OHBW01 (sample SAMEA3879534, study PRJEB24766) | human gut metagenome | biome: human-associated habitat; feature: feces | place: USA | collected 1985/1987 | reverse complement strand
TTTTTGAAAAAATAAAAGAAAAGTATCCTTCTGTACTCATCACGAGGCTGCTCGGAAACTATGCGGTGCTCGTAATTGAGAAATCACTTGTAAATACCGTTGCCCTGTGCGATGAAATCATATATATGGAAAAGCCAAAGCAGTTTAACTACGATGTGTACGAGGGCTCTCAGGCCTCATGCATCACTCCCGTACACACCAATCCATATAATCTGACCGGAAAAGGTGTGCTCGTAGGCATTATCGACTCCGGAATTTACTATGCCCATCCGGCTTTTATACAGGATGGTGTAAGCAGAATCGCCTATCTGTGGGACCAGACTGTTTCCGATGATACCTCACACAGTGATATCATCCCTTTCGGCACCTTATATGACCGAGATACAATCACCAAAGCCATAAATGCAGAAAACAGCTTAGAAATGCAGCGCATCTGTCCAAGCATCGACATATCCGGGCACGGCACTCATGTAGCAGGAATCGCTGCCGGAAACGGAAATGGTAATGATAATGAACAAAACACAAAATACCGCGGTGTTGCTTATGAAAGCACTCTTATAATCGTAAAACTCAAAACTTCAGGCGGTGCCAGCTTTCCCACAACCACGCAGATTATGCTGGCAGTAGACTTTTGCATAAGAAAATCAATCGATATGAACATGCCTATCGCCATAAACCTAAGCTTTGGCACAAGTAACGGCTCGCACAGCGGCACCTCACTGCTTGAAGCATACCTGGACTATATAGCAGGAAACTACCGCTGCGCTGTCTCAGTCGGCTCAGGTAACGATGGAGCCGGCTTTGGCCATGCAAACGGCAGCTCGTACCCTGCCGATGCAGAGCTTGCGATAGGCTATCCTGAGCCGTCTCTTTCCATTGATTTATGGAAAAAATACTGGGATGAGATACAGCTGCGCATTAGTGCACCAAATAATGATATGCTGGAGATTCCCGATACAATTACCAATCAGGCAAAGGGCTTTACATACAGATACAATCTCGATGGGACAGACATATATATAACAGGCGGCGGTCCCTCTCCCTACTCTCCTTTTCAGGAAATATTCATTGAACTCATGGGATCGGAATATATCTCACCCGGCATCTGGAAAATATCACTTGAACCCATATCTGTAAAGGACGGCTCATGGGATATATGGCTGCCGTCAGGTGCCCTGCGCAATGCACAGACCTCATTTATCCATGCATCGCCTGATATCACCCTGACCATCCCCTCAACCGCTCAAAATGTCATATCTGTCGGAGCCTATGACAGCCAAACAAACCGCACAGCCGCCTTTTCCGGCCGAGGCTATACCTGGGCCTTTGACAACATAAAGCCTGATATCATTGCGCCCGGTGTAGACATTATTTCATGCTCAAACACAGGAGGCTACACTTCAAAAACAGGGACATCTATGGCTGCACCGTTTGTAACCGGTGCGGCTGCGCTTCTGATGGAATGGGGAATTGTGCGCGGAAATGACCTCTATATGTATGGCGACAAGCTTAAAGCCTCTCTCATAAAAGGTGCCGGTGAAAATGTATTTACAGCTGCCTCACGGGCTGTCTCTGAAAACACTTCCAAAAACACAAAATACCCCAACCCTGTTACGGGCTGGGGTACATTGTGCTTACTGGATAGTATTCCTTAGTGGAAGGTGCTATTCGTATACATGCTTCTGATGCTTCTTTGCATCTGCCTTATTCTTTTTCTTCAATGGATGCTTTGGGTTTTTATCCATTATAATCGCTTCCTTCCGTTCGTTCTGACTACGTTATACACCTGCAATTAGCACTTGTCAAGTAAGAGTGCTATTTTTAATTAATTATTTATATTTAGCGTGAAATCTCAATCATTTTAATGTCAAAATGTCGATTTGTGTGCACAATTATTGACAGTTTGCTAAATTTAATTATTATCTCTTCATCACACTCTTTTTAAACACAGTCATCGCAATTCAAAAAAATACATCATTACATAGCTGCCAAATATACAAAATATGCTGCATAGCAAAGCAGCATCACCACTCCACATGGCTTTCTAAGCTCTTTATGTCTTATCGTACCGCCCCACAGGAGCACACCGCACAGTATTGCCACAACTGTATCAATCACAAACCTGCTCTCAAACGGCACCGGACAAATGAGAGCTACTGTTCCGATTACAAAGAGTATATTGAAAATATTGCTGCCGACTATATTTCCAATCGCTATACCGGCATTTCCCTTGCGTGCTGCTGAAACAGATGTAACAAGCTCCGGAAGAGATGTGCCGAATGCAACGATTGTCAGTCCGATAAAGCGCTCACTCATGCCGCAGGCTCTTGCTATGGTCGTGGCACCGTTTACGACAAGCTGGCTTCCAATTACGACGCACACACCGCCCAGCACAATAAAGAGCAGACATTTCCATACCGGATATAGCTTTACCGACTGCTCATCACCGCTGTCATTGCCCTTTTTTGCCAGAATATACAAATAAAGCAGATATGCAATAAATAAAATCCACAGTATAACACCCTCAATGAATGTGATTTCATTGCCTGTCATTCCCATCACGAGAAGCACCGCTGTGATAAGAAGCATGTACGGTATCTCGTATTTGAATGTGGTTTTTTGTATGGCTACATTTGTGATGAGTGCCGTCACTCCCAGGATTATAAGGATATTTAGTATATTGCTGCCGACTATATTGCCGACTGTAATCCCCGCATTACCCTTTATTCCTGCAGTGATGCTGACTGCCGCCTCCGGCAGCGACGTACCCATCGCCACAATCGTCAGTCCAATCACAAGCTGCGGAATACCAAATTTCCCGGCGAGTGCCGCCGCTCCATCCACAAACACATCCGCGCCCTTCACCAGTGCTACAAAGCCTGCTATAAGCAGTAAAATTGCTACAAAAATCATAATTTTCCTCCTTCTGCTGTCCTTTTTAAGGATGCATGATTAATTGATAGTTACAGCTATGTCCTATCAGCAGAAGGCTTTTATATACAAAAAAGGCGACACTTCTGCTGTATAAAACAACAAAAGTCTCGCCATTTAATCACTCTCCGGATTGCTGTCATATATGTATGATATGTATGAGCAATCGTACTGACGGATAAGTAAGCACTTTCGTGCCGGCTACTCCCTTTCACTTATATACTATGATATGTCAACGCAGGGTATTCGTCAAGAGAAAGTTTTTCTTGCCTTTATCACACTAACGTGGTAGCATGGTTACTAAATAAACTATTAAAGAGGTACTACAAATGAAAACATCAGAAATTATTGTATTTATCGTCTATCTGCTGTGCATGCTGGGTATCGGTATCTTCTTCTTCGTGAAAAACAGAAACGGCGGAGAAAAGACCTACTTCCTCGGCGGACGTGAGATGGGACCATGGGTTGCGGCGCTGTCAGCCGGAGCCTCAGACATGAGTGCATGGGTACTCATGGGACTTCCTACTTCTATCTATGCACTGGGCTTAGGTCAGGTATGGATTCCTGTAGGACTTGCAATCGGCTACACTATAAGCTGGTTGCTTGAAGCACCGAGACTGAGAAAATTCTCGATTGTAGCAAACGACTCAATCACCATTCCGCAGTATCTGACCAACAGATTCCTGTCCAAATCACTTGCACTGCAGGTGATATGTGCAATTGTGTTTTTGGTTGCATACACTATTTATGCGGCATCAAGCGTAAAGGCATGCGGTACTCTTTTCCACACTGTAATAGGAATGGATCCACAGATTGCCATGTATCTTGCAGCAGTTGTCATCGTAGGCTATACTTTCCTCGGAGGCTTCTCGGCTGTATGCTGGACCGATTTTTTCCAGGGCATGCTCGTGCTTGGTTCTATGTTTATAGCACCGATTTTTGCAGCATTTATGCTTGATACATCATCTATGTCAGCACTCCCGGGCGGTTACTTAAATCCATTCTCAAGCTGGCAGGATATCGTGTCAGGACTGGCATGGGGACTTGGTTACTTTGGTATGCCACATATCATTATCAGATTCATGTCCATCAAATCTCAGAAGGATTTGAAAAAATCAGCAAAAATAGGAATCACATGGACTCTGCTTATTGTATTTTTTGCAACCTTAATCGGAGTAATCGGAAGACTTTTCCTTGGCTTTGACGAATCAATCAATGAAAACTCTCTTGTTTTCATACAGATTGTAAGAAAGATTTTCCCGGGTGTTATCTCAGGTATACTCCTCTCAGCAGTGCTTGCCGCTTCCATGAGTACCGCAGACAGCCAGCTGCTTGCTGCTTCATCTGCTTTCTCGAGTGATGTGTACAAGCCTGTCATCAGAAAAGGTAAGGCAAATGACAAAGAGATGATGTGGACCGGCCGTATTGTCGTTCTTGGAATCTCTGTTGCAGCACTCATCATCGCTTCAAACCCTAATGCCGGCTCTATCATGGCACTTGTTTCCAATGCATGGGGTATCTTTGGAGCTGCCTTTGGACCTGCAATCATGCTCAGCCTCTTCTGGAAGCGCTTTAACTTCAAGGGTGCTGTTGCCGGAATCATAACAGGTGCTGCCGTTGATATATTGTGGTATGCATTCCTCACATCAACCGGAATCTACGAGCTGCTGCCGGGATTTGTTTTCGGACTTATCGCAGCCGTTGTTGTGACACTTTGCACAAATGAGCCTTCAAAAGAGGTTTATGAGCTCTTCGATAAGGCTCAAAAATTTGATGAGTAATTGAAATAATTAATCATTTAAAAACATAAGTAAAACCGTCGTACCCTGCCATTTACGGCCCGGTACGACGGTTTTATTTTTTTCTTATGCTTTATGTTGTGCTTTTAGAAGAGCTGCTTTAGTACCTGCATTGGTATTTACCTTTACAAAGGCAAATGTGCTGAAATGGTCTGTCTCAAATACAATTCCTTTAACTTCTACAGATGAAGCACTCGCTCTTTAATCTCCTGGGTTCTTCCCTGATTCCAGAACTGTGTGCCGATATAGCCGCATGTACGGCGGGCTACACTCATCTTGTTCTGGTCACGATTGCCACAGTGTGGGCACTCCCAGATAAGCTTGCCTGAGCCCTCTTCCTCTACGATTTTGATTTCTCCGTCGTAGCCGCATACCTGGCAATAGTCGCTCTTTGTATTCAGCTCTGCGTACATGATATTGTCGTAAATGTACTGCATTACTGAAAGCACTGCAGGGATATTGTCCTGCATGTTTGGTACCTCCACGTAGCTGATAGCGCCACCCGGAGACAGCTTCTGGAACTGGGACTCAAACTTTAGCTTGTCAAATGCATTAATCTGCTCTGTTACATGCACATGGTAGCTGTTTGTAATATAGTTCTTGTCGGTAACACCCTTGATGATACCAAAGCGCTTCTGTAAGCACTTCGCGAACTTATAGGTGGTAGACTCAAGCGGTGTGCCATATATACTGAAATCGATGTTTGACTCCTTTTTCCACTGCTCACATGCATCGTTTAAGCGCTGCATTACCTTAAGTGCAAACGGTGTTCCCTCTTTTGGCTCTGTGTGTGATACTCCCTTCATATAGCGTACACACTCACAAAGTCCTGCATAGCCGAGTGAGATTGTTGAGTATCCGTTAAATAATAATGGGTCTATAACCTCTCCCTTTTTCAGACGTGCAAGTGCTCCGTTCTGCCAGAGAATCGGTGCTACATCGGATTTGGTACCAAGAAGCCTCTTATGTCTGCACATAAGTGCTCTATGACACAGCTCAAGTCTCTCATCAAGTATCTTCCAGAATTTTTCCTCATCCTTTTCTGATGAGCATGCCACATCAACGAGATTTAAGGTGACAACACCCTGGTTGAAACGTCCATAGTATTTACGCTTGTTTGGATCAAAGTTCTCGGCATGTGCCACATTGCCCGCTGTCTGTGAGCATCTGTCCACTGTGAGGAATGAACGGCAGCCCATGCATGTATACACATCTCCGTCCTTAAGCTCCTTCATGACCTTCTCTGAAATATAGTCAGGCACCATTCTCTTTGCAGAGCACTGTGCCGCGAGCACTGTGAGATTCCAGTACTTTGAATCCTCTGTGATATTATCATCCTCAAGCACATATATGAGCTTAGGGAATGCCGGTGTGATATATACACCCTTTTCGTTCTTTACACCCTTTATTCTCTGGTGCAGCATCTCCTCAATGATTGCGGCAAGATCTGCCTTTGTCTGCGGATCGGATACCTCATTCAGGTACATGAATACTGTGATAAACGGTGCCTGTCCGTTTGTAGTCATGAGTGTGATGACCTGATACTGAATCATCTGCACACCACGGTTGATTTCCTCCTTGACACGGAGCTCTGCTACCTCGTTGATTTTTTCTTCATCTAAATCAAGGCCTACGCTCTCGAATTCCTTTTGCACCTGCTTTCTGAACTTCTCACGACTGACCTGTACAAATGGTGCCAGATGTGCAAGCGAGATACTCTGTCCACCATACTGTGAGCTGGCAATCTGTGCGATAGCCTGTGTAGCGATGTTGCAGGCTGTTGAAAAGCTCTTTGGTGTGTCAATCATAGTCTCACTGATTACTGTGCCGTTCTGAAGCATGTCCTCAAGGTTTACAAGACAGCAGTTGTGCATATGCTGTGCAAAATAATCTGCATCGTGGAAATGGATAAGCCCCTTCTCATGAGCCTCCACTATATCCTCAGGAAGCAGGAAACGGCGTGTGATATCCTTGCTCACCTCACCTGCCATGTAGTCACGCTGCACGCTGTTTACAGTAGGATTCTTGTTGGAGTTTTCCTGCTTTACCTCCTCGTTATTGCACTCAAGAAGGCTAAGAATCTGCTGGTCCGTAGAGTTTGACTTACGGACGATGGCTCTCTTATATCTGTAAGTAATGTAGTTTCTGGCTACGGTAAAGGCACGCTTGTTCATGAGCTGGTTCTCCACCATATCCTGTATCTCCTCAACGCTTGGAGAGCGCTTCATGTTCTCACATGCAGTCTCCACGTTGCTTGCAATTTCCTCAATCTGATCAGCAGTAAGCTTCTCATAGTCTAGCACTGAATCGTTTGCCTTTCTAATGGCAGCTACAATTTTAGCTGCATCAAATATGTCCTCACTGCCGCTTCGCTTGATGATTTTCATGTAAATTTCTCCTCTCTGTATACTATATTCCATATAATGTAGTGTACTATATATAGTATTGTCATTCAATGCACATACTATATATATACATTTTATCATGTGTAATGGCACAAAATATGCAGCTATAAATGAGATGTAATCATTAATTCATGTCACTGCCCTGCAATGTAAAGCGGGCTTTTCACCAAACAATTACGATATAGCTACATATAAAATGCCATATTATTTAATACAAATCTGTGCATCTGTCTTTTGATGACAATCTAAATTATACAAGATATTGTTGCTATGTCAATACGCTCAACAATATTTTGTAGCATTTTGACTTATTGCACAAAAAAATCCACAATATTTATGCTACTTTTTCAACTCTGTAATTATTTTGTTACTTGTTAAGCTTTTCCATATTGTCAATCACTCTGTCCAAAAAGCCAAGCATCATGTTAAACTCCTCCTTAGAAAAGCCTTCGTGCATGGCTTCCTCTATTACCATTATATTTTCCCTTACCCTGTTTTCGTGGTCCAGTGCTTTTTGCGTCAGCTCAATCCTCTTAAGCCTTGCATCATTTTCCATAGGTGTGCGCACGATATAGCCGTTTTTTTCAAGACTTTTAAGCATATTTGTCACTGTGGCTCCTGACAGATGAAACTTTGCTTCGATATCCTTTTGAAATATATTTTGGCCCTGATTATCCATTATATATCCAATCATCATCCCCTGGCTTCGCGGTATACATTCTGTTTTACTGCACCTTTTTCTGTCAAAATATCTGTCTATACTCCTGCTGATGCGGTTTATCTTGTGTCCTAAGTATTTATCCGGTGTAAACTCCTTCATATCTGAAATCCTTTCATAGATTTTTCTTGACAATAAAAAAAGTATATCTATAATATAGTTAGCACACTAACTAATTAAATGCAAGTATTTTTTTAGTTAACCACATTACCATAAATGTGGGAAGTTTGTTTTAATCAAATATAAAATATAAGAAGAAAGGACAAAACATATGTTAAAAACACTAGGTGCCCAAATAAAGGAATACAAATGGGCTTCGATTGCGACACCTGTTTTCATGCTGCTTGAGGTGGCTGTGGATACCATAATCCCTCTTCTCATGGCATCAATCATCGACAACGGTGTCAATATGGGCGACACAAGGCATATCTATATCATGGGTGTGTGGATGATTGTCGCAGCACTGTTTGGTCTTTTGACAGGATGTCTCGGTGCAAAATATGGTGCAAAGGCCGCCATGGGCTTTGGAAAGAATCTGCGTGCTGCAATGTTCCGCAACATCCAGACCTTTTCCTTTGCAAATATCGACAGATTCTCATCCGCGAGTCTTGTCACACGTATGACAACCGATGTGACCAACATCCAGAATGCTTACATGATGCTGCTTCGCATGGCTATGAGAGCCCCTGCATCCATAATATGTGCGATGGCTATGTCATTTTTCATCAGCCCTCGCCTTGCGACAATATACTTAATCGCTGTCATTGTGCTTGGAGCTTTACTGCTTTTCATCAGTAAGGCGGCCATGAAATACTTCGACAGAGCCTTCAAGCGCTATGATGACCTGAATGAAAGCGTACAGGAAAACGTATCCGCTATCCGCGTTGTAAAGGCATACGTCCGTGAGGATTATGAGAAGAAACGTTTTTCAAAGGCAGCACAAAATATCTACGACGTATTTGTGAAGGCAGAAAGCCTTGTGGTATACAACTCTCCGCTCATGCAGTTTACAGTGTATGCCTGCATCCTGTTAATAAGCTGGCTCGGAGCTCATATGGTAGTAAGCAGCACTCTCACTACAGGTGATCTGATGGCTCTTCTCACCTATTGCATGAATATTCTGATGAACCTCATGATGCTCTCGATGGTGTTTGTAATGATTTCACTCTCACTCGCATCCGCAAGACGAATCAGCGAGGTATTAAATGAGCAGAGCACACTGCACAATCCAAAGGAACCGCTTTACGATGTGCCTGACGGAAGCATAAGCTTTAAGCATGTAACCTTCAGATATTCAGACACCGCTGAAACTCCGGTTCTGTCGGATATAAATCTAGACATAAAATCCGGTGAGACCATCGGCATCATAGGAGGAACCGGAAGCTCGAAATCTTCCCTTGTAAACCTGATAAGCCGTCTCTACGACACAGACACCGGCTCTGTAATCGTCGGAGGCCACGATGTGCGTGAATACGACATGGACACTCTCAGAAACAAGGTAGCTGTCGTGCTCCAGCAGAACGTGCTTTTCTCGGGCACCATACTCGAAAATCTGCGCTGGGGTGACAAAAACGCTACCACAGATGAGTGTATTGAGGCCTGCAAAATGGCATGCGCCGATGACTTTATCGAGTCCTTCCCTGACAAGTACAACACCTACATAGAGCAGGGCGGAACCAACGTATCCGGTGGTCAGAAGCAGCGTCTGTGTATCGCAAGGGCTCTGCTTAAAAAGCCAAGGATACTCATACTCGATGACAGTACCTCGGCTGTAGATACAGCAACAGATTCAAAAATCCGTGCTGCCCTCGCAAAAACAATACCGGGAACCACTAAGCTCATCATCGCACAGCGTATCTCATCAGTCATGGATGCTGACCGTATCATCGTGATGAATGACGGAAAAGTGGACGGCTTTGACACTCACGAAAATCTGCTTAAAAATAATGAAATCTACCGCGATGTTTACGATTCCCAGACAAACGGCGGAGGAGACTTTGATGAAGGAGGTGCTGCCTGATGCCAGGACCAAGAGGACCACGAGGTCCAAAACCCAAAATTAAAAATCCCGGTAAGCTTTTTGCGCGCCTCATGGGATTTATTTTCAAGAAATATTTACCGGCCTGCATAATTGTTGTGATATGTATCTTTGTCAGTGTACTTGCAAATGTGCAGGGAACCATGTTTACCAAAAATTTGATTGATGACTATATAGTACCACTGCTTAAGACAGGAAATCCCGACTACGGACCACTCCTTGCAGCAATGGGAAGGGTCGCCGTATTCTACGGTATCGGCGTCATTAGTACGTTTGCATACAGCAAAATAATGATCTACGTATCACAGGGCACCATTAAGAACCTGCGTGTTGAGCTCTTTTCCCATATGCAGGATCTGCCAATCCGATACTTTGACTCACATGCGCACGGCGATATCATGTCAATTTATACAAACGATATCGATACACTCCGCCAGCTCATCAGCCAGAGTCTTCCGCAGATACTTAACAGTGCTATCACTGTTGTGAGCGTTTTTGTTTCAATGGTCATATTAAATATTCCGCTCACCGTACTAACTATCGTGATGGTAATCGTAACAACAGTCGTGACAAAGAAATTTGCAGGCTTCTCCAGCCGCTATTTCCTTGCGCAGCAGCGCGACCTCGGCAAGGTTAACGGCTTCATCGAGGAAATGCTCAACGGCCAGAAGGTAGTCAAGGTATTTACCCACGAGCAGGAAAATATTGAAGCCTTCGACAAAATAAACGATGAACTCTTTGAAAGCGCCTACAATGCCAACATGTACTCCAACATGCTCGGTCCTGTAAACGCACAGATTGGAAATCTAAGCTACGTGCTCTGCGCTCTTGCCGGCGGTGTTATGGCTCTTTCAGGCTTTGGCGGTCTGACCCTTGGTAAGCTTGCGAGCTTTCTGACCTTTAACAAGAGCTTTAACATGCCTATCTCGCAGGTCAGCCAGCAGTTCAACAGTATCATCATGGCGCTTGCCGGATGTGACCGTATCTTCTCTCTGCTCGACGAAACGCCTGAGACTGACGAGGGCTATGTCACACTGGTAAATGCTAAGGAAGAAAACGGAAAACTCACTGAAACACCTGAGCACACCGGCTTATGGGCATGGAAGCATACTCATCAGGCCGACGGCTCTGTGGACTACAAAAAACTCGAGGGCGATGTGGTATTTGACGATGTGGATTTCGGATATGTGCCTGAGAAAATTGTACTGCACGATGTGGATCTTTTTGCAACACCCGGTCAGAAGATTGCCTTTGTCGGCACCACTGGAGCTGGAAAGACTACCATCACTAACCTTATCAACCGCTTCTACGATATAGCAGACGGCAAAATAAGATATGACGGCATCAATATAAACAAGATTAAAAAGGCTGATCTGCGCCACTCTCTTGGCATTGTTTTGCAGGATACCCACCTTTTCACAGCTACTGTCATGGAAAACATCCGCTACGGCAAGCTTGATGCCACAGATGATGAAGTATACGCAGCTGCCCGCCTGGCAAACGCCGATACGTTTATCCGCCAGCTTCCTGACGGCTACAATACTGTACTGACAGGTGACGGTGCAAACCTAAGCCAGGGCCAGCGCCAGCTTCTAGCCATTGCGCGTGCCGCTATCGCCGACCCTCCTGTGCTCATCCTCGATGAGGCTACAAGCTCAATTGATACACGTACCGAGCGTATTGTTCAGGACGGCATGGATAAGCTCATGCATGGCCGTACTACATTTGTTATCGCACACAGGCTTTCTACTGTCAGAAACAGCGACTGCATTATGGTTTTGGAGCAGGGACGCATTATTGAAAGGGGAAGTCATGATGAGCTGATTTCAAAGAAGGGAAAGTATTATCAGCTTTATACCGGAAAGACTGCTTAATTCACTTGACTAACTACGAAAACCGGGAGACCGTGAACGCAGCAGGGGGATGGCACACCCTCACGTGCGCTAACGCTTTGCTGTTAAGATTCTGTACGAATTATGCTTATAGTGTTTCTATACTTGACGAAACCGGCTTTTATGCGCCGTCCATGGCGCATAACACCTTGCCCAGCCATCCATGGCTGGGCATTTCTGTGTTTCATGTGCATAATTCTACAGTATCTAAACAGCTTCGCTAGTCGCTTACATGAGGGTGTGCCATCCCCCTGCTGCGTTCACGGTCTCCCGGTTTTCTTACGCTGTGACTGGATTTTCATTTGTGTAGGCTCTTACTCTGCTGCAGAACAAAATAATCATCCTTTTTATCTTTCTACAAGCAGTTTACAATTTTTTTTATAAAAAAATATAGTACAGGGCTTTCTGATGTATAATGC
>OHBW01000965.1_pt1 | contig 12230 bp, 10 predicted proteins | sample 1577411 | NCBI WGS metagenome assembly OHBW01 (sample SAMEA3879534, study PRJEB24766) | human gut metagenome | biome: human-associated habitat; feature: feces | place: USA | collected 1985/1987 | reverse complement strand
GATAAAAGAGGTTTTGTATTATGGCCAAGAAAGAATTTCAGGCAGAGAGCAAAAAGCTGATGGACATGATGATCAACTCCATCTACACCAACAAGGAAATTTTCCTGCGCGAGCTGATTTCGAACGCCGTGGACGCCACCCAGAAGCTGAAAACCCTCTCGTCGATCGGCGAGGCCAAGGGCGATCTGGGCGATGTGACGATCCGCGTCGCCGCCGACAAGGAGAAGAAAACGCTCACCGTGACCGACCGCGGCGTCGGCATGACGGCCGAGGAGGTGGACAAATACATCAACCAGATCGCCTTCTCGGGCGCCGAGGAGTTCATGGAGAAATACAAGAACCAGGCGATTATCGGCCACTTCGGACTGGGTTTCTACTCGTCGTTCATGGTGGCCGACAAGGTCGAGATTTTCACCCGTTCCTTCCGCGAGGGCGCCAAGACCGTGCACTGGAGCTGCGAGGGTTCGCCCGAGTTCGAGATGGAGGAGACCGACGAGCAGCGTGACCGCGGTACGACCATCGTGCTGCATCTGGCCGAGGATACGCTCGAATATGCCGAGGATTCGAAGGTCGAGGAGCTGCTGCGCAAGTACTGCCGCTTCCTGCCCGTGCCCATCGCCTTCGGCAAGGTCAAGGAGTGGAAGGACGGCAAGTATGTCGACACGGAGAAGGACAATGTCATCAACGACACCGACCCGCTGTGGACGCGCAAGCCCTCCGACATCACCCCCGAGCAGTACAAGGAGTTCTACCGCGAGCTCTACCCCACCAGCGACGACCCGCTCTTCTACATCCATCTGAACATCGACTACCCGTTCCACCTGACCGGTATCCTCTATTTCCCGAAAATCCATAACAATTTCGAGATTCAGCGGAACAAGATTCAGCTCTATTCGAATCAGGTCTATGTGACGGACCAGGTCGAGGGCATCGTCCCCGAGTATCTGACGCTGCTGCACGGTGTCATCGACTCGCCCGACATCCCGCTCAACGTATCGCGCAGCTACCTGCAGAGCGATGCCAACGTGAAGAAGATTTCGAACTACATCACCCGCAAGGTGGCCGACCGTCTGAAGGAGCTCTTCACCACGATGCGCGCCGACTACGAGGCCAAGTGGGACGACCTGAAGATTTTCATCGAGTACGGAATCCTCACCGACGAGAAGTTTGCCGAGAAGGCGCAGGAGTTCATGCTCTGGAAGAATGTCGACGGCAAGTACTTCACCGCAACGGAGTATACCGACCTGGTGAAGGAGAACCAGACCGACAAGAACAAGACGCTCATCTTCCTCTATGTCGATGACCCCGAGGAGAAGCACGCCTTCCTCGAGTCGGCCAAGAGCAAGGGGTACGACGTGCTGGTGCTCGACGGCCAGCTGGACAGCCACTACATCAACTGGTACGAGTCGAAGCATACCGACTGCCGTTTCGAGCGCGTCGACAGCGATGTGGTCGAGAAGCTGATTCAGAAGGAGGACACCCTCAAGATGTCGCTCACCGAGGCTCAGCAGGAGCTGATGCGTCCGGTCTTCGAGAGCCAGATGCCCAAGGACGAGAAGATTCACTACAACATCTCCTTCGAGGCGATGTCGCCCACGGAGGCGCCGGTAGTCATCACGCAGAACGAATTCATGCGCCGTATGAAGGAGATGGCCCGCGTCGGAGGCGGCGGCATGAGCCAGTTCTACGGCCAGATGCCCGACTCGTTCACCATCGCGGTGAATGCCAACCATCCGATTGTCATCGACATCCTCGCTGACGTCGAGAAGGCCTACGGCGACAAGCTCAAGACGACGACCAAGAAAATCGACGCGGCCGTTGCCGAGGAGAAACGCTTCGAGGAGGTCATCAAGGACAAGAAGGAGGAGGAGCTCTCGGCCGAGGAGAAGTCGATGCGCGAGGAGCTTTCAAAGAAGGTCGTCACGCTGCGAGACGAGCGCGACCAGCGGCTGCGCGAAATCGGAGCCGACAACAAGCTCGTCAAGCAGATTATCGACCTGGCGCTGCTGACCAACGGCATGCTGAAGGGCAAGAACCTGACGGATTTCATCCAGCGCTCGATTTCGCTCATCGAGAAGTAGCCGCACGGTCGGCCCATGCGCAAAAAAGAGAGACATTCACCGGGAGGTGGATGTCTCTTTTTTTGTGTCGAACGGCCTGTTCCGGGCTACTCCTCGGTCCAATGGGCGCGCAGCAGGTCGAGGTACCACTCCGGGCAGCGGCACGGACGACGCGTGTCGCTGTGGATGAAGCCCAACTGCGTCATGCCCGTATTGATGAGCTCGCCCCGCTCGTTGTAGATTTCGTAGAAGAAATTGATGCGCGTCGAGGGCAGCTCGCGGAGGATGATGCGCACGGTGAGCAGTTCGTCGTAGTAGGCCGGTTTGCGGTACTTCGACTGCACCTCGAGAATCGGCATCATGATGCCGCGGCGCTCCACCTCGGCAAAGGACATGCCCAGCGCCCGCAGGAATTCGCTGCGCGCCGCTTCGTAGTAGCAGATGTAGTTCGAATGGTGGCAGATGGCCATCTGGTCGGTGTGCTTGTACCACACCCGGATTTGACAATCGTGTGAGAGCATGATTTATGGTGTGTTGTTTATCTGCTGTTTGTGAAATATACCGGTCAGCCGTTCGGCCTCGTCCCGGCCCATCGGCTCCCCTCCTTTCGGCCGTCGCAGCCGTCAGGTGGTCCCGGCGGTCGGCTCCGGGTCCGATACGGGGCGTGGTGCGACCCTGATGGGGTGTCCGAGCAGCCGCTCCGCTTCGGCCGTATCGCCCGCTTCGAGCAGCCGGCGGATGACGGTCGAACTGACCTCGCGTTCGTCCACCTCGACAATCCGCAGCCCGCAGTCCGATGCCGCATGGCAGTCGTAGCGGTCGTGGCCGAAGCGATGGTTGTAGCCGACGACAAGCGTCTGCGCGCCGATGCGCTCCTTGAGATAGCGCTCGATGAATTCGCGCCCCGTCAGGGCGCTGAAGGAGCGGTCGAACGGGATGACAATCACGTTGTCGATGCCCAGCTGTTCGAGCAGCGTCAGTTTTTCGTCGAGCGTCGTGAGCTGGTGGAATCCGTCGGTACGTCCCAGTGTGATGCGCGGATGGGGGTCGAACGTGAGCACGATGCTCTCCCCTCCTGCCGTGCGGGCCTCGGCAACCAGCCGGGCGAGCAGAGCCTGATGGCCGAGGTGTACGCCGTCGAACGACCCGACCGTCACGGCCGGCTTACGGAAACGGGGCAACTCTTCAAAACCGTGGAATACCCTCATCGTCGCATTCAGCCGTTGTTGCTGCTCTCCTCGGCCTCCTTGACGAAGTAGGCCACCTTCTCGAGCAGCGTGGTGATGTCGTAGTTCTCGACTACGATGCCCTGGGGGAAGTTGAGCGGCGTGGAGGTGAAGTTCAGCACGCCGCGGATGCCCGCGTTGATGATGGGAAGCACCAGCTGCGGAGCGACCTTCGTCGGCGAGGAGACAATCACGATGCTGATGTCGCGCTCCTCGGCTATCTCCTCGAACGAATCCATGTGGTAGCACGGAATGCCGTCGATGGTCTTGCCCACCTTCTCGGGGTCGACATCGAAGGCGGCCGTGATTTTCAGGTTCAGCCCCTTGCCGTTGAAGTACTTGGTGATGGCCTGGCCCAGGTGGCCCATACCCAGCACGGCAATGTTCATCGGCGACGAGCTGTCGAGGATTTTGCCGATGTACTCGATGAGCACCTGTACGTCGTAGCCCTTTTTCGTGTCGCTCGAGAAGCCGATGAGCATCAGGTCGCGGCGCACCTGCACGGCCGTGATGCCGTGGATGCCGGCCAGCACGTGGGAAAAGATGTGCGTGATGCCCTGCTTGTGGCACGAAAGGAGCGTACGGCGGTATTCGCTCAGCCGCTCGATGGTCTTTTCGGGGATGCCGTTCGTCAGAGTGCCCATGGCGTTATTCGATGGTGATGGTGTAGTCGCTGTTGTAGTTGACCCGCGTCCAGTTGCGGTTCACGTGGTTGCCTTCGTCGTCGCGTTCAAACCGGTAGGTGGTCTGGAGCGGCGTGTAGGAGGTATTCTCCAGGTCCTTTTCGATGTCGCCGTACATGGCGGGGCAGAAAATCATCGCCGCATCGTATCCGCGGTAGGAGTAGAGCGTCGGCAGAGCCCCGAACGAGCGGATGTAGCTGCTGTCGAAATCGGTGATGACCGCCGCGTCGCGTTTGGCGTGGTAGGTCGAGACGAAGACCATGCGGTCCTTGAAGAACATCGTGCGGTCGATGTTGTTGAACCGGTGCCAGCGGGCGTTTCCGAGCACGACGAACGACGGAGCCGTAAAGCCGCGGCTCGTGATGCTCGTATCGGCCGAGGCGATGGCCGCCAGGATGCGGTCCACGTCGACCTCGTTCTCGGCGAGGATGACGAAGACGTTCTCCTCCTTGTTCTGCAGCAGCGGCGTCAGGTCGCTCGGGCTGCCTTCGGCCTTGCGGACCGACGGATGCTCATAGCGGTAGTTGTGACGCGTGTAGGGACGGTCGCCCAGCAACGCAAGCACCTCCTGCTCGAACTCCTTGTCGGTCTTGTACGCGTAGATGAGCGTCACGCGGCGGTTGCCGTTGAACAGTTCGGCGACCTTGTCGTACTTCAGCGCCGGGTCGGCTGCCATCTGGAACAGCGCGTCGCTGCGCAGGCCCCCGATGTTGGCCAGCGGCGATATGACCGGAATGCTCCGCTGCTCGGCTACCTGGATGACGGGATGGAGCTCATCCTCGTATACCGGCCCCACGATGAGCTGCGTACGGGCGAATTCGGGGCTTTCGACGATGCGCCGGATGGCGGTCGTATCGCGTCCCGAATTATAGAAGGTGAGGTTGGCCGAGTAGCCGTAGCGCTGCTTCACCTGCTCGAGTCCCAGCAGGAAGCCCTGGTAGAATTCGAGGTAGTTGTCGTTGGCGCGGCCGTCGACCGATATGGGCAGCATCAGGGCTACCTCGAGCGGCTCGGTGCGGCGCAGGGCGCGGAAGGTGATTTCGGGGAGTTCCCGCAACGAAATCGAGTCGTGGGACGCGACCTGGAGTGAATCGGCCGCCGGCACGGCTGCCGTCTCCGTGCTCGGAATCTTGAGCATCGCTCCGGCCTTCAGCTCCGAAGCCTTCAGCCCGTTGTTGAGCCGCGAAAGCTCCTCCTCGGTGATGCCGAAACGGCGCGAGAGCGAATAGAAGGTCTCGCCCGGGCGGACGATATGATAGGCATATCCCTTGTCGGCCACGCTGTTCAGCGCCGTGCGGTAGGCCTCCCATTCGGCCTGCGACTGCGCTTCGCTGCCCTTGCCGGTCTCCTTGCGGCGAATCAGTATCTGCTCGCCGAGGCGCAGGTGGGTCGGGTCGAGGTTCGGGTTGTCCTCGAGGATGGTCTGTATCGAGATTTCATAGCGGCGTGCAATGGCGTAGAGCGTCTCGCCTTTGCTGACGCGATGCGTCTCGAAGGTCTTCTTCAGCTTGCGTTCCGAGCTTTTCGAGCGGGGAACCTCGGCCTGGAAGGGAATCTTGAGCCGGGCATCGGCCTTCAGTCCGGCGGCGACCTCGGGGTTGTGTTCGACAATCACCTGCTCGCCCACGCCGTATTCACGCGAGAGCGAATAGAGCGTTTCGCCCGGTTGTACGGTATGCACGTAGTATTTCGCACCGTTGATATAGACGATTGTCGGCGATTTCTGCGCAGCCTGGGCGCAACAGAGCGAGCCGAACAACAGCAGTGTCGCACAAAGTCGCTTCATCTTCTCATCATTTCGTTTTTTCGCGGCATCTGATTTCGGTGATGACCCGCTTGGTGTAGAGCGGGAAGTCGCCGTTCATCATCCACGAGTAGTAACTCGGTTCGTGGGCGAATACCTCGGCCACCGAGCGGCCCTTGTATTTGCCGAAGCCGAAAACCTCCTCGCCCTTCTCGTTGTAGAGAATCCGGCCGGCGTAGTCGGCCGATTCGCCCCGCGACGAGAATTCGGCCAGAGCGTCGACGTCGTTCTCCAGGTCGGGATAGCGGTCCAGCTGCGCCTGCAGCACCTCGTAGGTCGCACGCGTGTCGGCCTCGGCCGAATGGGCCTCGGTGAGGTCCCTGTCGCAGTAGAACTTGTAGGCGGCCACAAGCGTACGCTGCTCCTTCTTGTGGAAGATGTTCTGCACGTCGATGAAACGGCGGCGCTTGAAGTCCACCTCCACCCCCGCGCGCATGAACTCCTCGACCAGCAGCGGCAGGTCGAACCGGTTGGAGTTGAATCCGCCGAAGTCGCACCCCTGGAGGAACTGCGCGAGCGACTTGGCGACCTGGGCGAACGTGGGGCAATCCTTCACGTCGTCGTCCGTGATGCCGTGGATGGCCGTAGCCTCCTCGGGGATGTGCATCCCCGGGTTGAGCTTGCGCGTCTTGCAGATTTCCTCGCCGTCGGGCATGATTTTAATCATCGATACCTCGACAATCCGGTCTTTCGCCGAGTCGACGCCCGTAGTCTCGAGGTCGAAGAAGACGATGGGCCGCTTGAGTTTGAGTTTCATCGGCCGGTGCTATGCGTTAATCATCATCGGCATGAGCAGCATGAGCGACGTGTTGCTCTGCTTCTCGTCGTAGACGGGTTTGAATACGCCGGCACGCGTCGAGTCGGCCAGTTCGATGACAACCGTCGGCGTCTCGATGTTGGAGAGAATCTCGACCAGGAAGGTCGACTTGAAGCCGATGGTGATGGGCTGTCCGTCGTAGCTGCACGAGATGGTCTCGTTGGCCGATACCGAGAAGTCGATGTCCTGCGCCGTGAGGTTGATGCGGTTCTCCTCGATGTCCATGCGGATGAGGTTGGTCGTCGGGTTCGAGCAGACGGCCACGCGCTTGATGCCGTTGACCAGCTCGATGCGGTCGACCAGCACCTTGTTGGGGTTGTTGGCCGGGATGACGGCATTGTAGTTCGGGTAGTTGCCCTCGATGAGGCGGCATACGAGCGTGTGGCTCTTGAGCGTGAAGACGGCATTCTTCGAGTCGAAGGCCACCTTGATGGCATCCTCTTCCTTGAGCAGCACCGATTTGAGCAGGTTGGCCGGCTTTTTGGGCAGGATGAACGAGGCGTTGACGTCGGACTCGCGCTCCGATTCGTACTTCACCAGCTTGTGCGCGTCGGTGCCGACGAAGGTGAGCGCCGCCGGGGCGAGGTTGATGAAGATACCATTCATGACCGGACGCAGCTCGTCGTCGGCCGTGGCGAAAATCGTCTTGTTGATGCCGTTCACCAATACGTCGACATCGAGTTCGAGCTCCTTCTTTTCGGCACTGAGCACCGGTACGGCCGGATAGCTCACGGCGCTGGCGCCCGGAATCGAGAGCGAACCGCTCTTCCAGTTGATTTTGATTTCCCAGCTCTTGTCGTTCACGTCGATGGTCAGCGGCAGCTCGGGGAACTCCTTCAGCGAATCGAGCATCAGCTTGCCCGGGGCGGCGATGGTGCCCTCGCTTTCGACGTTGTCGACCGTGATGGAGCCGATGAGCGTCGTCTCGAGGTCCGAAGTGGTGACTTTCAGTTCGTTGCCGTTGAGTTCCATGAGGAAGTAATCGAGAATCGGCAACGTGTTCTTATTGCTGATGACCTTGCCCGTTGTGGCGAGCAGGGAGAGTAAGGCCGAGCTTGATACGGTGAATTTCATGTCTTTGTGTTTTATATATATTCTACGTTTTTCTGTTGGTGTCCGTCAGTCTTTCCTCGGGCAGCCGCCCGGACAGCGGCCGTCCGCTCAATCCAGTTCGGCGAGCTTGTCGAGCGCCGTTGCAATCATCCGCCGCACGAAGGGCTTGTAGTCGGTGCAGGCATCGAGTGCCACGCGCTGGGCGATGATGGTGCAGATGGTGGCGGCGCGGTGCCCCATCAGAGCGGCGAGTCCCGCCAGCGCCGAGCCTTCCATCTCGAAGTTGGTGATGCGGCGGCCCTCATACTCGAACGATTCGATTTTCTCGTTCAGGTGGATATCCTGCGGTTCAAGCCGCACCCAGCGCCCCTGCGGAGCATAGAAGCCCGGGGCGGCGATGGTGATGCCCTCGCGCGTCACGTCGCGGAAATGCTCGAAGAGCGTCCGGTCGGCGTCGATGAAGTAGGGTTTGGGCAGCAGTTCGTTCCACCCGGTGTGCTTCATGAATGCCTGTTCGATAGCCAGGTCGCAGACGTCGTTGCGCCCCTTGTAGTAGTTGAGCAGGCCGTCGAAGCCCACCGACGTGCGCGAGAAGACCAGCTCCCCTACCCGGATGTCGGGCTGCAGCGCGCCCGAGGTGCCCAGACGCACGAGCGTCAGCTGCTGCTTTTCGCTCTTCTCCTGGCGGGTGGCGAAATCGACGTTGACCAGCGCATCGAGCTCCGTGACCGAGATGTCGATGTTGCCGATGCCGATGCCGGTCGAGAGCACCGTCATGCGTTTGCTGCGGTAGGTACCCGTCACGGTGTGGAATTCACGGTTGACGGCTTCGCACTCGCGCGTGTCGAAAAATTCGGCCACCATGGCCACTCGGCCGGGGTCTCCGACGAGAATTACGGTGGGGGCAATCTGTCCCGGACGCAGATGAAGGTGGAAAATCGAGCCGTCGTCGTTGATAATCAATTCGGAAGGTGGGATTGTTCTCATGGTAGCCTCTTTTTTTATTTTTATAATTGGCATAAAAGTAATAAATTTACCTCGAATAACAAAACAATCGAACTGCAAATTCTTGGAGTTACGTATAACCGTTTTTTGTAAACACACAGAAAGTCATGACTTTGATTAAATCCATCTCCGGTATCCGGGGAACCATCGGCGGACACGCCGGCGACAACCTCACTCCGCTCGACGTCGTGAAGTTCACGACAGCCTACGCACGCCTCATTGCCGAGCGCAATCCCGGTCGCAAGCTGACCATCGTCGTTGGCCGCGACGCCCGCATCTCGGGTGAAATGGTTGCCAATCTGGTCGAGGGCACACTGCTCGGATGCGGTGTCGACGTGGTGAACGTCGGGCTCTGCACCACGCCGGGCACGGAGCTGGCCGTGACGGCCCACAAGGCCGACGGCGGCATCATCATCACCGCCTCCCACAATCCGCGCCAGTGGAATGCCCTGAAGCTGCTCAACGGCGACGGCGAGTTCCTGAGTGACGCCGAGGGCAAGCGCGTGCTGGCGATGGCCGAAGAGGAGGATTATGCCTATCCCGAAATCGACGGCATCGGACACGTCGTGTCGCGCGAGTCGTACAACGAACGCCACATCGAGCAGGTGCTGGCGCTGCCGCTGGTCGACGTGGAGGCCGTTCGCGCCCGGAAATTCAAGGTGGTTGTCGACGCGGTCAATTCGGTGGGTGGCGTAGTGATGCCCGAGCTGCTGCGCCGGCTGGGCTGCGAAGTGGTCGAGCTCAACTGCGAGCCGACGGGTGAATTTGCCCACAACCCCGAACCGCTGCCGCAGAACCTGACCGAGATTGCCGAGGTCATCGTGCGCGAGAAGGCCGACCTGGGCATCGTGGTCGACCCCGACGTCGACCGTCTGGCATTCGTCAACGAGGACGGCACGATGTTCGTCGAGGAGTATACGCTGGTGGCCGTGGCCGACTACGTGCTGTTGCACAAGGTGGGCAATACGGTCTCGAACCTCAGTTCGTCGCGTGCGCTGCGCGATGTGACGGAGCGTCGCGGCGGCCGCTATTACGCTTCGGCCGTCGGCGAGGTGAACGTAGTGGCAAAGATGAAGGAGGTTGGCGCCGTCATCGGCGGCGAGGGCAACGGCGGAGTCATCTACCCCGAGCTGCACTACGGCCGTGACGCACTGGTGGGTACGGCACTCTTCCTGACCTATCTGGCACAGCGCGGGATGACCATGACGCAGCTGCGCGCCACCTATCCGGCCTACTTCGCCTCGAAGAACAAAATCGAACTGACGCCGGCCATCGACGTAGATAAAGTGCTGCGTGAGATTAAGACGCGTTATGCCGGTGAACAGGTGAACGATATCGACGGTGTGAAGATTGATTTTGCAGAGAACTGGGTGCACCTGCGCAAGTCGAATACCGAGCCCATCATCCGCGTCTATACCGAGGCCAAGTCGATGGAGGAGGCCGATGCGCTGGCACAGCGTTTCATCGGCGAAATCAAGCAAATCTGTAATTTATAACATAGTAAACGGAGGACACCATGAAGCGTAGAAGAATCTGGATGTGGGGCGCTGCGGCGCTTCTGCTGGTTGCCTGCGGCGGCAATGCATCCCGAAAAGACTCTGCAGCGGCCGAACCCGTCCAGGCCGGGGCCGTCGTGGACACGCATAATGCCGAGAACGCTCTCGATTATTGCGGAACCTACCGGGGAACCATTCCGGCGGCGGACTGCCCGGGGATTGAACTGACGTTGACGCTGCAAGCCGACGGGAGGTTCGAGCAGACGTGGAACTACCTCGAGCGTGAGGGGATTTTCACCGAACGCGGCCCCTATAAGGTCGAAGGCAATCTGCTGACGCTCCGTCCCGACGGCGACGGCGTGCCTCTTTATTATAAGGTGGAGGAGAACCGTCTGCGCAAACTCGATGCCGACCGCAAGCCCATTGAAGGCGAGTTGGCGCCTTATTACGTATTGCAAAAAATCGCGAAGTAAACGGATATGGATAAAGCAAAAAAATATGTAGAGGAGCATAAAGAACAGTTTCTCATCGAGTTGTTCGAGTTGCTGAGAATTCCTTCAATCAGTGCCCAGTCGGAGCACAAGCCCGATATGCGCCGTTGCGCCGAATGGCTGGCCGCGTCGCTGAAGCGTGCCGGTGCGGAGCGTGCCGAGGTGATGGAGACGGCCGGGAATCCGGTGGTATATGCCGAAAAGCGGGTGTCGGAGACGGCTCCCACCGTGCTGGTCTATGGCCACTACGACGTGATGCCGGTCGACCCGCGCGAGGAGTGGAACACCGAGCCCTTCGAGCCGGTAATCCGCGACGGCCGCATCTGGGGCCGCGGTGCCGACGACGACAAGGGGCAGCTCTTCATGCATGCCAAGGCCTTCGAGGCGATGTGTGCCACCGGAACACTCCCCTGCAATGTGAAGTTCATGCTGGAGGGCGAGGAGGAAATCGGCTCGGCAAGCCTCTACGCCTTCTGCGAAGAGCACCGCGAACTGCTCAAGTCGGACATTATCCTGGTTTCCGATACCTCGATGCTCTCGATGGACACCCCGTCGATTACGTGCGGCTTGCGCGGTCTGGCCTATATGGAGGTCGAGGTGACGGGTCCCGACCGCGACCTGCATTCGGGTCTGTACGGCGGCGCGGTGGCCAATCCGGCCAACGTGCTGACGCGGCTGGTCGCCGACCTCATCGACGAGCGGGGACGGGTGACCATCCCGGGCTTCTACGATGACGTGCGCGAACTGACGCCCGCCGAGCGTGAGGCGTTCAACCGCGCGCCGTTCGATGCCGAGGCCTACAAGCGTTCACTCGATGTCGAGGAGCTGGCCGGCGAGGAGGGTTATACGACCCTCGAACGTACGGGTGTGCGTCCGTCGCTCGATGTCAACGGCATCTGGGGCGGCTACATCGAGGAGGGAACCAAGACGATTATCCCCTCGAAGGCATCGGCCAAAATCTCGATGCGTCTTGTGCCCAATCAGGACTACCGCAAAATCAGCGAGCTCTTCCAGCGTCATTTCGAGGCCGTTGCACCCAAGTGCGTGAAGGTCCGCGTGAAGTCGCTGCACGGTGGCATGCCCTATGTGGCGCCGACCGACATGCCGGCCTACAAGGCGGCCGAGCGCGCCGTCGAGGAGGTCTTCGGCAAGAAGCCGCTGCCGTTCTATTCGGGTGGTTCGATACCGGTCATCAGCGGGTTCGAGTCGATTCTGGGCGTCAAGTCGCTGCTCATGGGCTTCGGTCTGGGCGAAGATGCCATCCATTCGCCCAACGAAAGCTACGGGCTCGACCAGTTCTTCCGCGGCGTGGAGACCATTCCGCTCTTCTACAAGTACTTTGCCGAGTTGAAATAGGGCCATGCTTGAGGAGTATCTGGATTTCGCGGTGCGGATGGCCGAGGAGGCCGGACGCATCCAGCTCGCCTACTTCCGGGGCGACGACCTGGCCATGAAGACCAAGTCGAACGTCTCGGACGTGGTGACGCGCGCCGACAGGGAGAGCGAGGAACTGATTGCCGGCATGATCGCGGAGCGTTATCCCGACCATGCCATTCTGGGCGAGGAGGGCGGCTGCCGGGGCAACGCCGCGAGCG
>OHBW01000963.1_pt1 | contig 12234 bp, 7 predicted proteins | sample 1577411 | NCBI WGS metagenome assembly OHBW01 (sample SAMEA3879534, study PRJEB24766) | human gut metagenome | biome: human-associated habitat; feature: feces | place: USA | collected 1985/1987 | reverse complement strand
TAATATAAGTTATTGATTTACAGACGATTAAATATTAATTTAACGCAGTATTGTTTAATACTGTCTTACTGATCAATCGTAATGGCATCGCCTTGTAGCGATGGGTGTTATTTCCATTACTACCACTCACGAAACGTACGTTGGAAAAACCCTTCTTATCGTTGTACACGTCGAAATAGTTATACCAGTAACCATATTCCGGACTTCCTCCACTGAATCCTTGTGTTCCAGAGACTAGTGTTTTGGTCCAAAAGACCACGTGCATTGGATATTTATGGCTTTCACCTTCCAGATATCCTCCGTATGGCAGATAGATGGTTTTCAACTCAGAGCTTGTTGTATTCATAAATGTACAATAGTACGATTCTCCAAGAGCAGTATGGCGTACCTCTGTTTTAAGCGTACCATTTGCAATCAAGTCTTCAAACACCGATTTCTCTGGTATTTCAAAGCCTTCAGGAGATAGAGTAGAGGATAGATTCCCCTGCTTGACATCTGATTTATTCTTATCCTCTGAAATCTTGAAGTATCCACCGATAGCACCTTTATGGTCTTTAAGTTCGTTGACGTCTGGTGCATAAGGACTATTGTCGGTAGCACCCAGATTACGGTCAAGCATGATGTAGGTTTTAGTTTGTCCCTGCACCTTCACTACACCATAATAGAACATACCTTTTATCTTAAGATTGTCATCACCACCCTCTGCTAATTCATATTTGTTTGCCATATTTTCTGTTATCTCATGGAAGATACCAGTATGATAAACAGTGTAGGTGATGTTGATACCAGCTGCGTTTTTTATCGTAAAGGTGCCTTTCCAAAGATCATAATTATTATCGCGATTATCATACAACGTCACTTTCCAGTAATCTCCGTCAGCGCTAACAGTGAAATGGTAATCTTTATCTGTCAGAACATCCCCTGTCCGATTATCCACTGTCAGTTTATCCCCTGTCTTTTTAGGAATCTTATAACTGTAGGCATTCTTACCTACAGTAAAATGAAGGCCGTTGTTTCTTAATACGCCTTGCATTTGTTCTGGCTTGATACCTTTAACCTTATCCAACCAGGCAAAATAGTCCTTTTGATACTCAATGTCATTATTATACATGATAACTTTACGATTAGGGTCGTCTCTCATGAAATCGTAGCCCGCCTGAGTTATCTTCACATCAAGCTTGAGATCACCAGAAGATATCGTAACCGTTCCTGTTCTTGGGGTTTCATGAATGTTTGGAGCCAGCGTAAACGTCAGAACATATTTCATGCCAGAATCAGAATTACTTTCTGATTCCGGAAGTTTCGTTTCTGTTACATCTTTATCCTTGTCAAACGTAATCCAGCTACCTGCAGGATTGATGCTTACTCCGTAGAGTTTGTCGTCAGCACTTGTTGCAGATTTGAGCGTAGTGACCAAAGTGATATTTGCTTTAGCATCTGTTGCCTTGAGCGACAAATTATCGCTAACACCCAGTTCATAATCTTTGCAAGCTATCATATTGGTGATGGCAGGGTTGTCATCTACAATATCTACCTCTATTCTGTTCTCTGGTTGTGCCTTGATGGCTTCGTCCAAAGTCTTAAAACCATAATCATTCACCTTGGTTACGGTGATGGTATAGTTATGGTTTCGCAAGAGGGCATACTGATCCTTCTTGGTTGTTGCATCCTTGTAAAGCCCCACTTTATAGTAACCTTCTTTACCATTGTATTTAGCCCTGATGATAACGTTAGCTTCACCTGCAGAAGTTTCAGTTACCGCTACTTCACGGCTAGTTTCATTGCCAACATTAGTGTTGCTAAATTCTGTTGTTGCTGCTAAGTCTTCAGTAAGGACATTATAATCAGCAGGGGCAATAGCACTCTTGGCAGCGGTATGATTAATGATAAGACCAGCATCTTCTTCAGGAAAAACAGTCTTTACCGCATTTACCGCAGCATCTACTTTCAAGGTAACCTTGGCATATTGTCTATACAAACTGACATTTGCCGTACCATCCAAGAGCTCCGTTAAAGATACGCTACCCCAACATACTGGGCTGCTTGTATCTATTGTTCTAGGTGTAGCTAACGCAATGTTTTGCAAATCTTCTGCTTCTGTCTCTTCGAGATTGCTTACGTTTGTTACCAGATGAACAGTAACTGTTCCAGATGGGACATTACTGATTTTTGCCTGATACGTTCCGTCTGTATTCTTGCTTACAATGTTGACATTCGCCATACCTTTGTAAGTATTGCTTTTGCCATAAAACACAGCAGTAATCTTACCTATGCTTTCTGTAGCCCCCGCTCTAGTATTAATTTTCTTTTCGGAGAAGTTGGGCAACTCAATGTTCAAGACTACCCCCTCGGCAGGGATTTCATCCCCGCCGAGTCCGATAGCCTCCATCGTATCCTTGCAGGAAACAAGGCTTAGGAGCAATCCCATCCATATCATTAAATGCTTTATCTTCTTCATTTTTCCAATATTATTTATTCAGTTACGCCATTAGGCTTACCTTGATGCCATTTGTCTCCTTGGTAATAACCAGTGTCGCCATACTTCTCGTAGCTATTGCCATCGAAGAGTGTAATAGTAGGAGATTTATCGTTGTCTTCCTTTTTCAGGAGGATGTTTTTTTCGTGTTCCCCTTTTACTGCTTTCAACTTGATGGTTGTTTTATACCAATCTTTTCCCACCTTCTCGCATTTCCAGCTTTTTTTGGCTTTAGTATCCCAAATGGTAAACTGGTTTTCTCCTGATGCGATACCATATACCTTATACCATCCAAAAAGCTCAAACTGGGTATATACCTTGAACTCTATGTTCTCAATTTCAGGCATATCATCATGTACACGCCATATAGGGTCGGATGTAGGATCATAGACAATCCATCCTTCACGATCTTCATAATCGAAGAGAGGAATACCCGGCTCTAGATGATGAGGACAACGGTGTAAACTATATCCTTGATCTTGATATGTATTATTACTGAACATAATCAATGTCTCACCTGGCTTAATAGTTCTTTGACCTTTTGATTCATTTGTATTTAATACAGACTTCGCATCTACAGGGAAGTTTTTGTAATACCATCCGGTGTTAGTCTCGTCGGCCACCATTTCTACTCCAGGCCATCCATTTCTATCGTCCGATTCTTTCGTAAAAACCCAACCTTTTCCTGTAACGGCATCTTCTGTTTCACCTATCTGGGTATAAACATAGATGTAGTGGCTTTTTGTTATTGGATCACTTGTATCTTTTGCATCCTCATTCCATCCATCGCTCCAGTTGTTTGTACCTTCTTCAGTTAAGATTCCCTGGAAATTATCGGAACCGTTACCTCCATTATATTTACTTCGGTCATTGATAGCTCTGAAATAGATACGATAGTCACCGATAGGAGGACTTACTTTTACACGAACTTTCTGAGGCATAGATCCATCTTTTGACGTTACCGTGAATTCATGAATGGTGGTTGTTACAGGATTTTCCGTAGCTGTAACCGTGAACGTTCCTGTTGCATCATCCGATGAATTTACGCTCATTTTGATGATAGAGCTACCTTTTTTATCTGTAGTTCTATCCAACTTAATACCACCAAGGTTAGTATCCCATTTTATGGTTCTTTTATTCTGAGATTTATCATCTTTATTATAGTAGATGACAAGTTCTTTTGTAACATCCAGATAAGGTTTAACATCATAATGTACATCTATATATTTCTTGAGATTATTTGCCTTGAGCCAAAACTTAGCAGTGCCTACTAGCTGTGCATAAGCTTTGATTGGGATATTTGGATTCACGCGAAACTCTATACTATCATTGCCATTAGCGTCTTTACCACGTTTGGTGCCAATGATGATGTCTTTTGAGTTTATTTTTGTATCGCATCCAAACCCTACTGTGCCTGCATTCGAATTATATGTGATATAATCATTTTTCATTGAAGTTACATTAGCCTCCGTCTTGCTTACCCACAATGTAGTATGGTTGAAGTCGGCATCTATTGGTACTGTCTCCCAGGGCTTTACACTTACCTTGCAATCCAGCTCCATATTACCGAGGGTCTTGATAGCACCGGTAATCTCATAGAAGGTACCGCGAGGGAATACGGGTACTTCTGTGGTGCTGGTTTCATCCTTCTTATGACCCAGATTGATACGATAATTGTTGACTGCAGAACCTCCTACATTACCATTGATGGTAAGATAACTGCGGTCGGATTCTGATGAGATATATCGCTCTGGGAGATAATAGGTCTGCTGGAAAAGCCATTTATCCGCAGCATTATCTGGAGCATCTTTCGCAGTTCCAGTTCCTACGATATCATCTTTGTTATTTGTTGCCGGCAGAGATTTGTTGTCAGTCCAATCAGTATAATATACGTTTGGACGTTCAGATGCCTCATACAAAGTACTTGGAATACCATCCTTGTATGCTTCTTTATCTTCATTATTTGGCCAAGTTGGAGTCTCGAATTTACCGCCCCAGTAAAGATGGGTAAAAGGAGAGAGCTTATCGGCTGAAATACTGTTGATGCTAAAGAGCTTGCCTCCGAATTCTGCGATACTTGAATCGAAGATAAGATTCAGCTTAACCTTTACGCATGTAAACTTCAGGTTAGCTGCTACCTCTGTATATTTATCACCCGCTGCATTAATCACGGTTTCAGCGAGATTGCCTGCGTCATCCTTAGGTTCGTAAATCATCGGGATATTGGTGCATACAGGCATACCTGTTGTACTTGTAGGTCTGTAATCGAGTACTATTTTTTTGAGATCATCTTCAGTTTGGATATTCTTACCGCTCAACACCTTGTTCATGTTGGCAACCACATAGATATGGTAAGTGCCCGGCTCGATATTGAGCTGATAGTTAGCTACATGCGGCTCTACCATCATTGTAGCCAGTGGGGCAGGGAGCGTCTCTACCAGGAGCTTGCCTTCATTTTTTACAGGGAAAGCATAGAGGGTCAGGTCGTTGATCTGGCATTCATCTACCGTGGCATTATAGGTAGGAAGGCCGGAAGCATCGTCGGGATTGGTGCCGCGGCTGCTGAGCACGGTTGGCACGAGTACATGCAAGTTGCTTTCTGACGAAATGGGAGTGCGCTCGCCTCCAAGTTCGTCAGAGCAACTTACTGTAACCAACAATATAAACCAACTAACTAAACTTAAAATGAAATCTCGTATTTTCATTGTTTCTAATTTTTAAAGTCAAATACTCTTATGAGCTAAATGCCCGGAAGGGGCTCTGACACCTGAAACGGTTAGAAATCGACACGCTGGATGCGCTTGCTCCAATCCAGGATGGAAATGCTGAGCTGCACATACTTCCACTGGTTGCCCTGGAGGAAGAAGTCGAGCTTGTAGTCGTACTCTCGGTCCAGGAATTCCTGCTCTGAATAATGGCGGGCTTCGAAGGCGCCACGGCCTTGAGCCAGAAAGTCTGCAAGATTGATGCGTGCCACCTCTTCGCCAGTAGTCTTGTTCGTGATGGTGAGGATGGCGTTCTTGTCGTTTTCTTCTGCCGGATGCCAGATGAGTCGGGAGAACATGAGGGCGGCATGAGCGGTGCGCTCCTTTACATTGCCCTCGGTATCCTTAAACTCAGTGGTCCAGGTGTAGTATGGGGTATATGTCAATTCCTCGTCGGGGAGGAGAGAGTTGTCGTAACTGATATCGCCGTTGGCATTGGTTATCTGATAACTGAAGTCATCGGCATTGATGTTGGCAGGCTCGTCGGTCTGATGCAGGCTGATGGTGAGCTGCTTGGTATCACGAACCAGACCGATGGTATGGCGTGTAACCTGCAGGTCTTTTACTTCAACCAGTTCGTTGCTGAGTCCCTGCCAGAGTGTATCAAGCGGTTGGCTCTGGTTGTTTACCTTGCCCTGTTCGCGGTCGAGTCGTGCATGGAGGGCGGTGATGTTGTCACCCTGCTGTGGCAGAGCTATCTGGAATTTGGCACCTGGCTGCGCAAGTGCATCTTCATATTTCTTTTGGAAGGCGAAGGTTGCGAATCTGTATTTGCCCGGTTCCAGATTGATTCGCATGGCATAGTTAGGGTCCTTGAGCGGCTGTGATGTCGCATCGTTATAGGCATCATGGCGAGCAATGAAGTTGCCCTGCTCGTCGTATACGAATACGCAGAGTCCGCCCACATGATCTTTGAACATGTCGGCACGCTGCACGTTGTAGTCGTACTTGAACTGCAAGTCAACACCCATGTCACAAGGAGGCAGGTCGTCGTGCATCAAGTCGTTGCAGCTTGCTAGCAGGCTGCCGGCCATGATGAAGCCCCATCCCATGCATATATTCTTGATCCAACTGTTAAACTTCTTGTTTGCCATGATGCTTATCTGTTTTATGAAAAAGTAAAGTGTATAAATAGATTCTTATTTTTCCGAGATAGCCAGCCGCTCCTTAGCGCTAGAGCGGCTGAGCTATATATAATAATGTGTAATGGATTACAAATCTACGTTCTGTGAACGCTTAGCCCAAGAAAGGATCTTTACGCTGACGCTAAGATACTTCTCGTTCTCATCATCTGGCTGATTTGGGTCTACTGGAGGTACACCAGGGTAGCCAGGGCCATAGACGTTGCCAACGTTCAATTCATACCAGTTGTTACGGAGCATACCATAACGACCAAGATACTTACCGTTATCTGTTCCATAAGATTCACCTGAGTTCCATGGAGTCAATGAGCCGAAGTGCTTAACACGAGCGATATAATATGTAACACCCCTAAGATAGGTATTGATACCAACCATCTCTTCTGGACGACCAACTTTCAAACCGAGTTTTTCATTAATCTCGTTAACGATTTGTGTACCTGTCTTGCCACTATAATCTTTATCGGCAACAAGAGGTGCATCAGAAGCATCCTTGATATCTGCCAAGGTAATCACATGAGAGCCTTCCATCTTGAGATTTGTATAGACAACTGTACAACCTGAGAGAACTGAAGTTGCTGCTGCATCTACAGCTTTCTTCAAGTCTGCTTCTTTCAGGATAGTTGTCATATTACCGATGGTGTAGAAAGTTCCATCTTTCTCTGCAAGGCTATCACCAGTAGCATTTTTAGGAGCATATGTTGCCTTGAAGATAACGCGGGTTGTCTGACCCTGATGCATGTTTGCCAAGTTAAAGGTGTTCTCTAAGCAATATACCGGATTGGTGTTGGTGGTGTTGGTGAAGTCTTTATTAATCTCACTTGGAGCAGTGATAAAATTGAATTCTTCTTTTCTTTTGGTATCATTAACATCATCTGCAATATTGAGTCCAGCCAAATTGTAGTTAGGATCCGTACCCCAATAAACTCGGTTGTTAGTACCAGTGAAACGTTTTGTAGTCCAAATAGCAGGGAAATCTTTGCTCAAGCCATCAATATTATGAACAGCGTATGTCTTCTTGTTTGTGATATCCAAAGCCCATTTGCTAAATGTTACTTTACTCTTTGTGTCATTCGATGTTGCCTTATCCTTAACAGTTTTTGTTCCAGGGTTAGCAACAGTCATCTTTGCTACTCCACGCTCTACAAAAACTGTTGCAGCACAATCGTTAGTAGGTTTATTTGCTTCTGCCTCGCTGGCATATATTTTATTTTTGTCAATACTAACCAAAGTTGCAGGTGAGTCAGCACTTCCTTTCAACGGAGCATTAGCCATATAGAAGTCACCAGAAGCAGCCAAATCAGTAACTGAAGGAGTCAAAATTTTGCTATTCCAATCATTATAACTTTGACCTGCAGTAGGCAATTCAACCTTTGCTCCACCACCAGTTTTATTATTGTTAAGCAAAATTAAAACGCTATAATCATTCTTGGTATCCACATTAGTAAGCTTTGCTACCAGCTTTTTAGAAGTAGTTGTGATACCATCTGTGGGATCGTCTTTCCATCCATCTATAGGTAAAGTTACGCTCTCAACAAACTTGTAAGAGCCTTCATCTGAACCATACTTCTGGAAGATAAGGGCAGTTGCGCTTTTTACAGCATACTCTTCTTCTGTGCCTTCATTCATTTCAGCACCACCAGCATCTGCTGCACGAGTTCCACTTACCGAAGGCAAGTTGATGGTGAAAATTGCATAACCAACACCTGCTTCATTAGTACCAGTACCTGGACCTGCGGTTCCCAGGTCCTCATTGCTTGAACAGCTTGCTGTCATAGCTGCGATGATAGCCAAGCCAAATAAATGTTTAATCTTCATAATCTTTGAAAGTTAAGCTTGTTTATAATCGTTATTCTCTAATTTTCTGTTATTCCAATTCCTTTATCTGCTTGAAGACATCTCTTACACGCTCTGCCTCTTTCGAGTTGCCTGCCTTGGCAAGATGCTTTTCGGCAGAAGTAAGATCACCTTTCTGCAAATCGGTGCAGGCGGCATTGAGATTCGCTGTCTCATTATCTGGGAAGAGGCGGACGGCAATGTCGAATACCTCGTTAAACTCTGGCGAACCCGGCTCGTAAGTCTGTGCCACCAGGAACATCTCCTGCAGAGAAAGCTGCTGTGGTTTGGTCTTCAATATCTCTTTGGCCTCTTCGATGCTGAACGGACGAACCGTGTAGGTTACCGTATAGTCGCTATGACGGAGACGAGGATAGATATGATCCAGGATATAGCGGTAACTAGCCGGATGGAGCTTTCTGATCTTCAGGTCCTTATCGTCGGGAGCCAGCGAGGAGTTAGCTATCTCGAGAATTGCTTCCTTATCAGCCAGATGACTAGCCTGGATCTTCTTCTTGAATCCTTCCCAGTCTTCCGGTGTAGCCTGATAGGTAAAGAGCTTGCAGTTTAAGGTGTAGAGGCTGCTCACATATTTACGGAGGGCAGCTGCACGCTCGTTGGCAAGGCGCTTGTTGTTGGCATACGAACCATCAGGCGAAGCAAAACCATGGATATCAATATCTGTGATTTCAACGTTCTTGTCGTTCTTCACCAGGTCGATGGTGGAAGTAATCTTCTTCAGCTCAGTAGCATTCTCACGGAAGTTGGCAAGAATATAACTCTTGTTAACCACAAAGCTGAGATAAGCTTCACCCTTTTCGGCTCTTACCTTCTTGGCTTCCGCCTTCGGCTGCACGAAGAAATCCTTCGTAATCTTCGGTGTACGGTCGATATCCGCAATTGGCGTATTGTCCTGTTCTATCAGGTTGCCACATCCGCAAAGATCTTCTTTCACCGAGAGTTTGAACTTCTTCATCCATTTCTGATAAGGAACAGACTGGGCGAAGTAAACCTGCTGATTGGTCTTGTTCTTGCGGGTAAAAACCTGTGCCTGCGGATTCTTCTTGCTGTCGGCAAGTCGGCAGTATCTTACAGCCTGGTTTCTACCCTGAATGATGATAGGGTTGAGAGCGATAGAATCAGTTCCTACCATTACCGGTGTGAAAACAATCTGCTGCTCTGATTTCATCTTCAAATCGTTCAGATTCATACGGAAGGCAACGTCCATCCGGTTGCCGTTCTTGCGTACCAAGACGCTGTCTACCTGAATCTTACCCCCTGCCAGCTGTTGAGCCTGAGCAGGCATGATGCCCTGAGAAAAGAGTATGCAGAGGGGCGAAATGACCGCATAAAGCTTCATTTTATCCATATTATGATTTCCCTAAAATTTTTTGTATTCTGTCTAGTTATTACGTGTTTATATTGTCAGTTAAAACAACAGTTAAATTAAATTCTTAGAACACGTATATGAGAGATAGTGCGGCTTTTGTAGGGCCCACATAGTTGCGGTGGTCTTTGTCGAGACATTTTTCGCATCGTCCGTAAAGCTTGTAAGGACTGTAGGCATATCCCAAACCGATAGACCCTTCGAAATTGAGGTGCTTATTGAGCAACCACTGATAGCCGTAGGTAAGGCCTCCACCTACATACCAGCCTTCATAGTGCCTGCCCTCCAGAGTTTTCGGCAGGATGCCGAAGGGCATGTCAATGTTTTTAATGTTGTATTCACCGCCTAAGGCATGGATTCCGAAGAAATGGCCTCCAAACTTCTGGCAGGTGTACCATCTGTATTCTGGCATAACATTCCAGAATCTCATCTTCTTGTCGCCCGAGAACTTCCAGGGGTTCAGGGTTCCGAAGAGTTGGAAGGTTGTTTTCTTGCCTGTGCCGATTTCTATGCCGGCGTTGGCAGATGTAGAAGCCCATCCCAGTAAGTTGGTCTTCAGAGCGACCTCCTGCGCTCGCGTCGTTGCCGTTGAAAGGATCAGCAGCAGCAACATTGCTGATTTTATGAATGTTTGCTTCATCATATCTTTACTTTTATATTTGGTTTCGTTTATATTAAACTTAGCCTTCGTTTGTTAGTTGGTATCTATTTTCGGCTGCAAATTTAAGAGGAAATCCAATATGAAGCAAGAAAAAGTTTCAAAAAGGTTACATTTCTTTGTGCAAACGATTGCACGCTTTATGCAATCTGTTTGCGTACATACATCATAAAGCACATGATTATCGGCGTCTGCTTGCCGTCATTGGGAATCAATGAATCTCCTATTAATATTAATGGATATCAGTCTCTTCCGCTGCAGATGCTTTGTTTTCCCTGGGTTGTGAATTGGGTACGAAGCCAAGGATGGCAACCAGACAACTCATCAAAGGACTGATGATATTGAAGAAGCAGAAGGGGAGATAGACAAGTGTCGGGATACCAAGAACCGTACTCTGCGTCATACCGCAGGCTGTCCATGGAACCAGCACGCTCGTTACGGTAGCGCTATCCTCTGTACTTCGGCTCAAGAGTTCCGGACGATAGCCTCGTTCGGCATATTCATCCTTATAGATAGATGCATTCATAATAATGCTCAGGAACTGGTCACCCATAACGAGATTGAGCAAGACGCCTGATGTCACGGTGCTGCAGACAAGTGATACGGTGCTGTGGATGCTTTTCAGGAGCATGTGGGTAATGGCGTGGAGCATGCCGCTGGCTACCATACATGAACCGAAACACATGGCACAGAGGATGAGCCAGATGGTATTGAGCATGCCAGCCATGCCTCGGGTGGCTACGAGATCATTGATGTTCGCCATACCGCAATCTACCTGGGTATGGGTATAGCAGGTGGTCATGATTCCTTCAAAGAGGCTTTTGGCAGAGATGCTGTCTTCACCTGCTATCCCTACAAGTACTTCCGGCTGGAGAATGAGTGCACAGATGCATGCTGAAAGGGCTGAAAGCAGAAGTGTGATGAGAGATGGAGTCTTGCGGTAGATGAGCCATCCTGTAAAAGCCGGAACCAGCATCGTAAACAAGGAGATATTGAATCCATGGCTCAGACCGGTAAGATACTGGCTGATATCCACTGGCTTGGAATCATAACAGAGTCCGATGATGAGATAGAGTACCAGCGAGAGCAAGATGCTTGGTATGGTAGTATAGAGCATATAGCGGATATGTGAGAAGAGATCCGCTCCGGCTATACTCGAAGCAAGGACGGTGGTATCGCTCATTGGCGAGAGTTTATCCCCGAAATAGGCACCGGAGATAATAGCTCCAGCGGTGTAGGGGGCTGGTATTCCCAGGGCATCACCGATTCCCATCAGAGCAATACCGATGGTGGCAATAGTGGTCCATGAGGTTCCCGTCATCACAGAGATGATGCTGGAGATGATGCATGCGCAGGGAAGGAAAAAGGTTGGCGACATGATCTGTACACCATAATATATCAATGTGGGTACCACACCACTGATCATCCAGGTAGCTGACATCATTCCGATGAGCAGCAGGATCAGGATAGATACTCCGGCATCGCCCACGGTCTTTTTGATCATCTCTTCAAAGATATTCCATTTCATCCTATAGATGCCCATACCGAGTGCTACACAAACGGCTGTGGCTATCATGAGGGCCACCTGAGAGGCACCAGCCAAGGCATCATCAGGGAAGATTTTGACAACCAGGATGATGAGGGTGATAAGTACTGCCAGCGGTATGACAGAAATAAAAGGATGTGGTTCAACTGGCTGCAGAGGCGAGCAGGATGCCTGATTCTCTGCAGCTTGAGATTTCTGTTTCTTTTCTTCTTGTTCCATTTGTTAATATTCTCTTTTCATTTTAGTTTTTCATTTACTTTGCGTTTTCATCCGTTTCTTCGATGACATCTGGTCGCTGAAGAACACAAATAATTTCATTACTTCTTGAATTTTCATGCCAAGTAGTGCTTTTCGTGCAAAGGTAACTAAAATTTCCTGTTTACGCAAGAAAAGGTCCAATATAATATTCTTTTTATAAAAAATTATT
>OHBW01000962.1_pt1 | contig 12274 bp, 8 predicted proteins | sample 1577411 | NCBI WGS metagenome assembly OHBW01 (sample SAMEA3879534, study PRJEB24766) | human gut metagenome | biome: human-associated habitat; feature: feces | place: USA | collected 1985/1987 | reverse complement strand
ATATGCAAATAGGCCCCTTTTACATTCAGATCTTTTTCTTTGTCTTTCACAAACAACCAGGCAGTCAGCGCATTGACCAACACTCCGACTCCGGCTACCCACGCCACGGCATCTCCATCTACCGGACGAGGATGGAATAATTTATCTATACTCTCCCCCAAAATAAATCCGACAGCGACCAACAAAATAACTGCATTCAGCAGAGAAACCAGAATCGTACTTTTCTTATAACCGTAAGTATATCTCAAAGTCGGACTCACTTTAGCCAGACGAAAAGCCAGCATGGCCAATACCAAACTGAACACATCTCCCAGATTATGCCCGGCATCCGAAATCAATCCCAATGAATTATACCAAAAACCGGCAATAAATTCGGCAACGACAAATCCGGCATTTAAAACAATACCTATGACAAAAGCTTTATTCAGCGAAGTAATCCCAAGGGATCGGTGGTCATGATGGTCGTGTGACATATTTTTCGATTTAAATTTGTTTCTTCAAGCCGACTTTTTCCGATGCAAAAGGCGGGTCATCATAAAAGATTGTTTATAAAATATAAACAAGGGCAGCGAAACTCCGACGGCGCAGAACACGACAGAAAACGAAAAAAAATAAATCTTGCCATAATGGAACAACGGGGAATGTGTCAAACATGAGTGGCACGTTCCCCGTTGTTGTTTGTATCTGATAGTTGTGTAAACTGATTACGTTTTCTGTTTTCCAATCAATTTCTTCAGTTTGCGGTGGCGGGCTTTTTCGGCGTGATAGGCGCGTAATTTGCCTACGGCTATATCTTCCATCATTTTTTCGTCCAAATGCGCTGCACGGGCGTATTCTCGCCCCACACGGGCTGTTTCTTCTTCGCTGTCGATGTTGAGGCTGCGGAAATTGTTGTAGAGCGTGTTCTTGTCGTGTACGCCAAAGCGCATGCGGTTGATGTCGACCAGTTTGAAATGGTAGACGCCGTTGTCGACGGTAAACAGTATATTGCCCGGCGAGAAATCGCGGTGGTAGATGCCTTTTTGATGGAGTTTAAACATGAATGCACCCAAGGCTTTGACCATGTTTCGGTAGTCCGGCACTTCGGTTTCCCAATGGCGGATAATGCTGCCTTTGTCCATGCGGCAGATGTAGTAGCTTTCTTTCAGCAATCCGCCTTCATAGTTCTCGATATAGGCGATGGGTTCGGGCGTCCCAATCCCCAATTCTTCCAGCCGCAGGGCGTTTTCGTACGACCGTTTGGCTTTGCCTGCCCGCAGGTAGGTATAGACAAAGCGGTTGAACAATGCCGGAACATGAAAGCATTTTACGGTGACTTCCATATTCTCCAACGGGAGACGGTAAATGATGTTTCTTCCCTTGTAGATTACCGTTCCTTCCTTTGCCGTTTTTCCCGGAAGTTTTCCGATGAGCGGGGCAAGGTTCTGAAATTTGGGGTTGATGACGATTTTTCGTTTGCTCATGGAGACGTTCGGCGACGGATTAAAGTGAATCGAATTGCAGCGGGAGCAAATCCTTCACGCCGTTTACAACATACACTTTGTCCTTGCCGTAAAGATAGATTTTGATGGGTGTTCCGCCCAACTTTTCGTATTCGAGGATGGCTTGGCGGCATGCTCCGCATGGAGTTACCGGGTTTTTGATGAAGTCGCCGTTCTGCCACGCTGCTATGGCCAGTTTCTCAAATTTTGCGTCGGGATATTTTGAGTGGGCATAAAAAATAGTGGTGCGCTCGGCGCATGTTCCTGACGGGAAAGCCACATTTTCCTGATTCGAACCGCCTACAATTTTCCCGTTGGAGAGAAGCAGGGCCGCTCCTACATGGAATTTGCTGTAGGGAGCATACGACTTTTCAGTCATGGCCTTGGCTTTGTCGACTAAAATTTTATCCTCTTCAACAAGTTCGTTGTAATCATAAACTTGTATATTTGTAACAATCTTTAGTTCTTTCATATATGCTGACTCATTTATGCAAATATAATACTTATTTTCAGAAAACAGGCAACTTGCTGATTTTTCTTGCCTTATTTTTGTTTTCTTCGGCAGTTCCGGTGCATGCCCAGTCGATGGACTATCTGATGTATATTGAACAATATAGCGAAACGGCAGTGCGCCATCAGCAGGAATACGGCATTCCGGCCAGTATTACGCTGGCACAGGGGTTGCTGGAAAGCGGTGCCGGAAAGTCGCGTCTGGCGGTTGAGGGCAACAATCATTTCGGAATCAAGTGCCATTCGACATGGAAGGGCGACGTGATACATGCCGACGACGATGAACTGAACGAATGTTTCCGAAAATATGACGATGCCGCAGAGTCGTTCGAGGATCATGCGCGTTTTCTGATGAAGAAGCGTTATGCTCCGCTGTTTGAGTTGGACCCTACCGACTATAAAGGCTGGGCAAATGGGTTGAAAAAATGTGGCTATGCCACTGACCCCTCCTATGCTTCCAAGTTGATAAACATCATAGAAACGTATGAGCTGTATGTCTATGACACCGGACAGCCTATCATTGCGAAGCGGAAAAAATTGCAGGGCGACGAAACGCTGGAGCATTCCATCGATATGGACATCATCAACGAGTTCAAGCTGATGCACAAGATGCGGAGAAAGTGGGGATTGTATTATGTCACTGTATACGAGGGAGATACTTATGACGCCATTGCGGATGAATTCGGTATCAAGAAGCGCCGTTTGCTTTCGTTCAACGACCTTGGCCGTCGCGACGAAATGCTGGAGCCCGGCTCCATGCTCTATCTGGAAGAAAAGAACGACTGCGTGGAAACCGGTCCGGAGACCTACAAGGTGAAAAAGGGTGATACTCCCTACTCCATTGCTCAGGAACACGGCATCAAGCTGGAATCGTTCCTGAAAATGAACGGCCTTGAAGCCGACGACCGCCTGCGCGTAGGCAAAAAGCTTCGTTTGCGATAAGAATTTAGGTGTATTTTTAGAATATTGAATTGTCTGATTTTTATAAAAATGGATGAAATAATATAAAAAACTACTATATTTGCATTTGGATGGGAAAAATCCAATCCAATACATAGAGAAAAAGAAGCGTTATGCTAGTCTTGTTGTTGAAAACGTAGGAAATTTTCAAATGAGCAAAGATGGCATAGTGGTTCTCACGCATAAGCGTGGGCTGCTATTTCTATATCTGCTCATTAGGTTTTCCTACGACCTTCAACAAAGATGTGGTATTTTATAAAAATCTTTTTTAGGAACTGGGAAAAGAAAAACACATTAAATGTTATGAATTACCGTCTAGCAAAAAGAGCATGATTGCATGTTTCATTAATTGTCTTTTGTGATTTAAAACCTTAAGTATTATTTTATTAAAACCAGATTTTTATGAGAACTACAAAAATTTTAATCTTATCTTTTTTATCAATCGTATTCGTAAGTTGTGGTGAATTTTCTGATGAGGAAGAAGAAGTTATTAAAAACGGACGACTTTATAATGAGGCTATAGCTTCAGAGTTCTATGACACATTTATTGATTATTGGAATGATGTCATTTATGAAGAATTGGAAACAGTAGTCGATGACTTTGGTGATCAAACGTCGGACAATATTTCAACTATATATTCATTTTTTGGAAATGATTTTTTTACAGATATGATGGTAGAAGCTCAAGAAAAGAAAGCAGCAAGATTGGATTCTATTACAGAATCTTTCAATAAGTATTATGAAGAAACTGTAAGAACTATACAATCTCGAATTGGGACAAAAGGGTTACAATCTACTGTTAGCAGTATAAATATAGCAATTGAAAATTTTGAAAAAGGAGAGAATAAAAAGGATGAAAATATAGCTGGAACATTATTTGGAGGTATTATTATTGGTCCATTAAGGGGATATATTCCTGATGTTGTAACTAATTACACTTTAGAAACAGTATCTTGGAATCAATATTGCCAGGATATTGTGAATAAGGGTACAGCCCAACATTGTCAGTATGTAGTGTTGAAACTAATGCAAAGTTGGTTAAATAAGAAAACAAAGGATAATATAACAGTAGTATATTGTGCTCCTATTGAAGATTCTATTAATTCTTATCTTGTAGGCTATTCCAACCATAGGGCTTTCCAAATTACGTTTTTAAGGAATGATCCGGAAAAATGTAAATTTGAATGGCAAGAGATGGTATATGACTCTGCGAATGTTGGAATCAATTACCTGGATTAAAATAAGAACTGCGGCATACCCTCTTTGTGGACATGCCGCAGTTTCTTTATTCAAAAGTCTGGATTGCAGGTTATTCTACAATCAGTTTTTGTGTCGTGTATCCTTGCGGAGTAGCAATTTTCAGAATATAGATACCTTTCGGACAGTTGCCGATATTTACGGCTTCCTGTGCTTCGAAACGGGCGACAAGCGCTCCGGCGGCATTCATTACTTCTACATAGTCGTAATTGCCTTCAATGTTGACCATTCCTTTTGTCGGGTTTGGATATACTTTGAATCGGCTGTTGCCGGCAACTGTTTCGACTGACGACATTTCCGTGACATCGAACTCAATTTCAGCAAGCGGTGTAGTGGCTGATGCAAATACCGCCTTTACACCGGCCTTATGCGTGCCGGTTGACAGGTTGCTGAATGTGTAGCTGTTTTCGGCTACAGTTTCCACCTTCGTGCCGTCGAGATACACTTCAAACGAGAGGTCGTCGCGGATATTGTCGATATCTACACCTTCCGGAACTTCGATGCCGATAAACATGTCGTCGACCATCAGCAGGAACAGATAGTCGGATACGCAGTTCAGGGTGACGTATTTTGCGGATGCCGGTATTTCGTAACGGTATTCTTTCCATTCTCCCATCGGGATAGCCAGCGGATCGTCGCCTGTCAGCCATACGAAATCTCCCGCTTCCTTGCCCTCTGTCGAATATCCTACGCGAATCTTCTCCAGTCCGTAGTCTTCACTATAGCTTTTTGCAAAGAACTTGAACACGAAATCCTTGTTGAATTTCAGTTCCGGCGAAATGATGAAGTCATTATTTACATCGTCGGTCGAAGCAAATGCTGCCAGGAACTTGTTTCCGCTGTGCGGACGGATATTGCTGTCCATCACGCCCAAAACCGGATCGGTTTCATACGGATTGAAAATCATGTAGGCCATCGGACCTTCGCTGTTCGGATAGTCGACAGCGTCAATCGGATATACCGTAGAATTGTCGCCGTCGATATACGACCAGTTCAGTTTGCCCGGAGAGTTAATGGCGAAGTCGTCATGACCTTCAAAGTCGTCCAGCATATAGTTGGTCGTGTTCCATGTGAACGTACGTTCACCGTCGGTGCCGGTAGGGGCAATTTCCAGGTTGTAAGGGTCAGCGACGTACTCATCCATTGCATATTGCAAAGCATAGGATGCTTCTTTCGAGAGGTCGACATTTTCCTTTGTAACCGTGTTGAAGCCCTTCTTTCGGAGTTCTACGGTGTAAGTGCCTTTCCATACGTCAGCCACGTTGCAGATGCCGTCGGCAGAGGCTGTAGCCGTATATATGTGATTGGTGTCGCCGTCGTTGTTCGTGAGTGTCACCTGCACGCCTTCAGCCTCGTTGTTCGGCGTATTGGTGGTAAGTGTCAGTGTCACTTGGGTGAGCATCTTGTTGGCCAGACTTTTGCCTATTGTTGCAGCGCCTGTTTCACCGTCCTTGTAGACTGCCTTCACTGCATAGCGGTAGAATCCTTGCGGCTGTGCGCCCCATTGTTTGTCGGTGTATTGCAGTTCTGCCTGTGGAGCGGTTGTCAGCAGCGTCCATTGCGACTCGTCGCCTGTTTGCTCTTCCGTCATTCTCCAGACATTGTATTTCGTTTCCGAAGCCACTGCCGGCAATTGGTCCTCACCCTGCTCGATGCCGATGGCGCGAATCATCAGCGAACGCTGGATATTGTGGTCCTCCACATATTCAAAGTTGCCGGTACGGTAGTCGGCTGTGAAGCAGTTTGTACGTTCCATAAACGGATAGTCGGGATTGTTGCCGTCGTCCAGTCCGAGACCTGTATGGCCCTTGCAGCCGATAGCCACCATAAAGCCGCGTGGTGCATCGACAATGGTCGGGAAGTCGAAACGGTTCCATTCGTTGTCAACTGTCGGTACGCCCGACTGTGAATACAGTAGTGTGTTTGTAGGATTTCCTTCTTCATCGAGGTCAAAAATAAATACATTAACAGCCGTGTGGGTTGTTAAATATTTTTCAATATACCAGGTCATGCCTGTCAGGCGTGAAGGCGTGCGGAATACGGTTCCGTAGGCGCTGTATTCCGTGTCGTCGGTTCTGCCCAGTCGGCCGCCGTGCGTGCCGTTGTCGTAGCGGAATTCCTTCAAGTCGAGCGGTGCTTGCCATGTCAGCGACGCTTCCTCGTCGTTGGTTTCTACGGTCAGTCCATACGGACTCAGCAGTTTGTCGTTCAGTGTAATCGTGCCCACGTTTACAGCTTCGTCGGCTACGCTGACGGATTGCGTGTAAGTTTGCAGGCTGTAGCGGTTCACGGTCAGCTGGTAATTGTCATGTTTATAGACACCTTCCACCGTGAAATTGCCGTCCGTATCGCTTATGGCTGTATATTCACCGTAGCCGGAAATGCAGATTCTGGCATCGCTTACCGGAGCATTTTCTTCATTGACAACCTTGCCTGAAACGGTAAATTGGGGTAATGAAGTGAGGACTGCGTCGAGCGTCTTTCCGTCCATGTCCGTGAGGGAAACGCCAGTCTCCTTTTTCACTTCATATCCGACTTTGTCGAACATCACGTTGTAGGTTCCCGCCGGAATCTTTTCCAGCGTGTAGGAGCCATCCGCATCGGTCCGTGTGCTGAGTTCTGTACCCTCAAGTGACACTTTCACGCCTTCAAGCGGCTGGCTGCCGTCGGTCACGTGTCCCGTCAGTTTGCTTTCCGACGCTTCTTTCAGCGATACGTCAGTCAGATACAGAATGAACTGGTAGGCATCGGAAATGCAGTGGAATCCCAAATGATAGTTGCCGTCGGCGGCAATGTCAGGAAGCAGGATTTCATAGCTGACAAAGTTGTTGTCGACCACTGTGTAGCTGCCCAGTTTCGTAGTCATGGCTTCAACGGTCTTGTCCGTACCGAAGAATACTTCCATCTTTTCCGGATAGGCGCTGTCGTAGGACTGCAGCTTGAATTCCAGCCGGTATTTTTTGCCGGCCTGCAATTTGATAGGCGAAGAAATCAGCCAGTCGTCGGCTGCTGTTTCGCCGTCCTCGTTGTAATAGTAGTAAGCGGCGTTGAGAGTCGTTTCCCTTCTCCACGTGTAGCTGTCATTATTGCTGTCGATGACGGTCCAAAGGGCAAATTCGTCGTCGGTGGCGAAGTTGCAGAAGTAAGGAACGGAAATGGCTGGTCCGGCAACTACGGCGTTCGAAGTGCCTTTCTCTCCCACTCCTTCGGCAGTGATGGCTGTCAGTTCGTAGGAATAGTTGGCAAGTGATTCGATGGTGTTGTCGTCGTAGGAAGTGCCTGTCGCATTTTCTGTCAGCACTTTTCCGTCCGGCATGCGGACAATTTTATATTTCAGTGACGACAAGTCAATCCAACCGTCGTTTACGCCCTTTTCCGGTGCGGTCCAGGTGATGCGGATTGAATTGTCGCCTGTGCTTGTCGCCGTGATGGCAGTCGGGGCTTTGGGAACGTCGAAACCCACAAAGGCGGTGGCTGTAGCCGATTCACTGTTTCCGGCATCGTTGACAGCCACTACGCGGTAAGAATGCAGCCCTTTTGCCGGGTTGTTGTCGGTCCATTCCGAAGTCTCGCCCGGAACAGCGTCCGTTACCTCTCCCACCTGTTCCTCATCGCGGTAGATGACAACCTTTGCCAGTGTGTCAAGAGCTCCGCCGTTGAAGGTGGAGGATGGATTTTTCCATGATAATGTTGCCGATAACGAACCGTCGGAAGCAGGAAGAACGGTCAATTCTTCCACTTTTGCCGGTGCGTTGTCGTTGATTTTTTCAAATGGGATGTATAGGCCTACGATTTGCGCGTTGTTGCCCATGGTGCCCAGTCGTGTGGCTTCTCCCGTTTCCAGGTTCACTTCTGCCAGTACGCCTTCCTGATAAATCGTGTTGACCGCCCAGTAGAGCTTGTTGCTCTTGTGGTCAAATTCCATCGATTGCAGGTATTGGCCTTCCGGCTCTTCAAACGTATAGCCTATTTCTGTCGATTCGCCGTTTGTTTTGTCAATGGTGTAAAGATAGCCGTCGTCTGCCTTTACGGCATACATCTGGCCTTCGTAGGAGCATGCCATTGTTACAAACGTGTATGGCAGGTTGCACACGGTTGTGATGTCACCGGTGGCAAGGTCGACCTTCATCAGCACTGAAGAATGTGCCATGGGCGGATTTCCGATGGCATACATCGTGTTTGTCGAATAGTCGAACGACATGTCGGCAAACAGCGTGTTGAGTCCCGCGTAGTCCTTAATCTGCTTGTATTCGCCGGTGTTGATGTCGACTGTCCCGAATCCAATGGGAGTTGCCACACCGTCGCCGGGAGAATAGATATAGACATAGTATTTTCCGTTGGCAAAAGCCCCTGCCGAGGCTGCAAAATCCTGGGGAAAAGCATGGAGCACTTCAATGGTTTCCGGAGTGTAGGCATTGAATTTGCAGATGCCGTATTCGTCCTGGTTCCTTTCGTCGTAACGAAGCCAGCCGTAGATGTCAGGATACTGTTCCGGAGCCTGCTGGCGCGGCTGCATCATGCGTTGTGGAACGGCTTCCTTACGTTGAACGGTGGTTCCTGCCCTTTCTTTGTGCGGAAAATTTTCTGCCCCGACTACCACTGCAAGCAGTAGCATCAGGATGGAGGTTAGAGTTAATTTTTTCATGTTTGGGTCTGTAAATGGTTTTTAATTTGTTGGTATTTAAGTGATTAAGTTTGTGGCAAGCAAAGAAAATACCCCTCTGTCCGCATTTGTGGATGAGGGGTATTAAGAGTATGTTATAGCATTTGGAGCATTCCGAGGAGTGCTTTTACTTCGTAATTGGAGAGGGTACGGCTTTCCTGCAGTTTTTTTGCGAAATCGTTGGCGATGTCGCGCACGGAACGGTTGCTGAACACTTGTTCCAGGTACTTGTAGGTGTCGTCGAACATGGTCTTTATTTCGTCCTCTTCCAACTGGCAGATACGTTTGCCTTCTTCGGCAATTGATTTATAAAGCGCTTTCTTTACTTTTGCGTAGCTAAGGTCGTTTTTTTTCAGTGACCGGCACATCATGTTCCCGATAAGCATGCCGATGGTCATCTGATAGTGTTTCAAGGTATAGTGCCAGGATTCCTTGGCGGGAATGCCCGGATTGCCGCTAAAATAGTAGTCGGAAGTGAACTGTACGTATTGGTTGGACTCGTTGTCCAAGTCCAGCTTGTAGAGCATGTCTTCGCCATTCCAGATGGTGATGCCGATGGCCATACCTGTAATTCCGTAGCATTTATCCTCTTCGTCGCGATATTTCATAGTGTTCTTTTTTTCTACTAACAGATTGCAAAGTTAGTAAAATGTCCGGTAATTCCCGCCTATTTACGCTTTACAATCGTTTTTTCCAGCCTTTTCAAGGCTTCCATGATGACGGAGCGTGGGCAGCCGACATTGATGCGCTGGTGGTATTCGCCTCCGTCGCCAAACATTTCTCCGTCGTTGAGGGCCAGGCCCGCCTCAATAAACAGCCGGTCGAGTTCCTTCCCTTTTAGGCCAAGTTCGGAGCAGTCGAGCCATACGAGGTAGGAGGCTTGCGGACGCATGACTTTGATGCACGGCAGATGTTCTTTGACAAAGTCTTCCAATGCAAGGATGTTGCCTTCGATGTAGGCAAGCACTTCGTTCAGCCATTGCTCGCTCTCATTATAGGCGGCTTCCGTGGCTACGGTTACGGTAAAGTCGGCTCGTTGAATTCGTTGACAGACAACCAGTTGAAAAAGCCTTCCCGGATGTCTTTGTTTTTAATGACACACCAAGAACTGATGAGTCCCGGAATGTTGAATGTCTTTGACGGTGCTCCCAGCATGATGCTGTTTTGTGCGGCATCTTCCGACACGGATGCAAACGGCGTGTAGCGGTTTCCAAAGAGTTCGACATCACCGTGAATTTCGTCGCTTGCGACAAGCACGCCGTTTTCGCGGCAGAGCGTTGCCACACGTTTCAGCGTTTCCGCATCCCATACGATACCGCCGGGATTGTGAGGGTTGCAGAGTATCATCATTTGGGGCTTTTCTTCCTTTATCTGTCGTTCCAGCAGGTTGAGGTCCATCTTCATGGTGTTGCCGGTGTTGATGAGCGGGTTTTTTACCGCTACTCTTCCGTTTCCTTCCACCAGGTGCTTGAAAGGATGGTATACAGGCTGCTGAATCAGCACTTTGTCGCCTTTCGATGTAAAATATTGCAGAACATAGGCCAATCCGCGTACGATGCCCGGCATGTAGGTCAGTTCCTCACGTGCGATGTCGAGACCGTGGCGGCGTTTGTTCCAGTTGATGATTGCCTGCCAGTAGCTTTCCGGCGCGGAGTGGTAGCCATAGATTTTGTGTTCAATACGGTGTTTCAAGGCTTCATAGATGGCCGGACAAACTTCAAAGTCCATGTCGGCAATCCACATGGGTATTAAATCTTTTTTTCCAAACTGGCTTTCCAAATCGTCGAATTTGATACAGCCGGTTCCTCGTCTGTCAATAATTTTGTCAAAGTCCATATCGGTAGGTTTATAATTTTACAAATATATGGGTTTTGGTTGACTTTTCGCAATCTGCAGATATGTTTTTAAGCAAAAAATCCGCCCCGACGCTTGCTTTTTGAAAGCTGTCGGGGCGGACAATATGTTTTCCAGTGCCGTTATCAGTTTGTGGCGGCTGTGATTTTTTCCATTACGTTTACGGCCGACAGGGCGTCTTTGGCGTAGTAGTCGGCACCGATGCTGATGGCGATGTTTTCGGTGATGACTGCGCCGCCGACGATTACCGGACAATGGATGCCGGAATTCCGCAAATGGCTGATGCACTGCTCCATGGAGTCGACCGTAGTTGTCATCAGCGCACTCAGTCCGATGGCAGCCGGATGGTGTTGGCGGTAGGCTTCGGCAATAGTCGCTTCGTCGACGTTCTTTCCGAGGTCGATGACATGGTAGCCGTGGCTTTCCAGTACCACCTTCACGATATTCTTGCCGATGTCGTGGATGTCGCCCTTGACGGTTGCGAGAATGACCGACGCTTTCTGTTCGCCCTCGTTGCGGGAAATCATGCCGGCCAGGCGGTCGAATGCCTGCTTGGCGGCTTCCGCCGACTGTATCAGTTGCGGTAGGAACAGCTGTCGGTTGGCGAACTTCTCTCCCACTTCGTTCAGTGCCGGAATCAGCACTTCGTTGATGATGCTGTCGGCCGTACGTTTCGCCAATTCTTCCTGCAAATGGCTTTCTACGGCATCTTTCAGTCCGCTTGTAATGGTGTGGTACAGATCCTTTTCGGCAGTCTCCTGCTGCGTTTCAGCGTTGAAGGCAATGTATTCCTCACATTTGCTGTCGGCGCCCGACAAGGCGTTGAATGCCTTCACCGTTTCCACCGTATCGCGGTCCAGCGGGTTCATAATCGGAATGTCGAGCCCCTTTGTCAGAGCCATGGCCAGGAATGTGCGGTTCAGGTAGGCACGTTGAGGTAGTCCGAACGAAATGTTCGACAGGCCGACAATGGTCAGCACACCCATTTTTTTCAGTTCAGAGAGCGTTTCGAGCGTGATATTGCCGTGCTCGGAGTTCGACGATATGGTCATTACCAGCGCATCGAAAACAAGCTGTTTGCGGGCAATTCCTGCCGCCTCTGCCCTTTCTACGATGTGGCGGGCAATCTCCATTCTGCCCGCAACCGTATCCGGTATCCCCTTTTTATTGAGTACCAGTGAAACAGCCGGTGTGCCGTATTTCTTCATTACCGGAAGAAGCGCGTCGAGCGACTCGTCGCTGCCGTTGATGGAATTGATCATCGGCACGCCGTTGTAGAGGCGGATGCCCGCTTCCAGTGCTTCCGCATTGGCACTGTCGATTTGCAGCGGAAGCTCGCATATTTCCTGCACCTTCTTTACTGCCTTGGAAATCAATTCCTTTTCATTGCAGTTCGGTATGCCGACATTGAGGTCAAGAAAAGCGGCTCCCCCTTCTTCTTGGTTCAGCGCTTCACGTTGGAGATAGTCGAAATCGTGGTTGAGCAGCGCCTGCTGGAGTTTCTTTTTTCCGGTCGGGTTCAGACGTTCGCCGCAGATGATGCCCTTTT
>OHBW01000959.1_pt1 | contig 12287 bp, 9 predicted proteins | sample 1577411 | NCBI WGS metagenome assembly OHBW01 (sample SAMEA3879534, study PRJEB24766) | human gut metagenome | biome: human-associated habitat; feature: feces | place: USA | collected 1985/1987 | reverse complement strand
ACTTATAGACGTGGTAGATGACGCTGGGCAGCGTGGTCACCAGGTCCAGGTTGAACTCCCGCTCCAGACGCTCCTGGATGATCTCCATGTGGAGCATACCCAAAAAGCCGCACCGGAAGCCGAAGCCCAGGGCTACGGAGCTCTCCGGCTCGAAGGTCAGGCTGGCGTCGTTCAGCTGCAGCTTTTCCAGCGCGTCCCGCAGATCCGGGTACTTGCTGCCGTCCTCGGTGTAGATACCGCAGTATACCATGGACTGCGCCGGGCGGTAGCCGGGCAGCGCCTCGGCGGCGGGATTCGCCGCGTCGGTGACGGTATCGCCCACCTGGGTGTCCTTCACGTTTTTGATGCTGGCGGTGAAATAGCCCACCTCGCCGGCCTGTAAGGCGTCCGTCGGCTCATTGCCGATGGGCTTGAGGTAGCCGCACTCCAGAATGGTGTACTCCGCACCGGTGGCCATCATGCGGATGGTCTGCCCCTTCCGCATAGTGCCCTGCTTGATACGGAAATACACCACCACACCCACGTAGGGGTCGTACTGACTGTCGAACACCAGCGCCTGCAGGGGCGCCTTGGGGTCGCCCTTGGGCGCGGGCACGTTCTTCACCACGTCCTCCAGCACGGCCTCGATGTTGGTGCCCAGCTTGGCGGAGATCTCCGGGGCCTCCAGTGCCGGCAGGCCGATGATGTCCTCCACCTCCTGCTTGGCCTTCAGGGGGTCGGCGGCGGGCAGGTCGATCTTGTTGAACACCGGCAGGATCTCCAGGTCGTGGTCCATGGCCAGATAGGTGTTGGCCAGGGTCTGCGCCTCCACGCCCTGGGTGGCGTCCACCACCAGCAGCGCGCCCTCGCAGGCAGCCAGAGAACGGCTGACCTCGTAGTTGAAGTCCACGTGGCCCGGCGTGTCGATTAGGTTCAGGGCGTAGGTCTCCCCATCATTGGCGGTATAGAAAATACGCACGGCACGGGATTTGATGGTGATGCCGCGCTCGCGTTCCAGGTCCATGTTGTCCAGCAGTTGGTTCTCCATCTCGCGCTCCGGAACGGCGTGGCACTTCTCCAGCAGCCGGTCCGCCAGCGTGGATTTACCGTGGTCAATGTGGGCGATGATGGAGAAGTTGCGGATATGGGATTGGTCAAACATAGAAGCTCCTCCTTTGGAGATGTATCCGTAATTCATTGTACAGTATAGGCAGCGCCGGATGAGATGTGCGCCCGCAGGCCATGACGGAGGGAGTTTCCCGCGCCTCGGTGCACGTTGGCACTTCGTTGTAGGGGCGGACGACTCTGTCCGCCCCGCCCGATAGAACCCCCACGCCCCTACCGAGGCAGAGGGCAGCGGTGCGCGGCAGCGCCACGCGGAAAGCTGTCCCGGCACAGTCCTTCTGACCGACAGCGATGACCGGCAGGCTGATTGCGTGTGGTACGATTTTGGGATTCCGCACAGGGTGTAGCGCGCCAAGGGATTCCAAAACCGTAGGTTTTGGCGGCTTTCTTTGGTGGCTTTCTTTCAACGATGAAAGAAAGCCACTCGTCCCCGCAGGGACGAAACCCATTTCCCCCTACGCCCGCGTCACCCGCTCATCCACATTGTGGATGACCTGGGCGGCGCTCTGCCCGATGCCGGGCAGGGTGGTCAGCGCGTCGGAGCTCAGGTGGGGAAGCTCATCCGCCTCCGTCAGTGCCCGCATATAGGCTCCGCGGCTCCGCAGCAGCGCCGCGTCCACTGCGCCGGCATCGAAGTCCACCGCCTCTGTGGCGAACAGATCCTCATTGCCGCCGCTTTGCCGGTACAGCCGCCGCAGCAGATCGTACAGCGTGGCGCCGAGGCAGTCTCCGGCGGCGGTGATGGCCTCCCGGCTGTTGGTGCGGCTCAGCAGGTCGAACAGCAGCCCTGTGGTGTTCACCGCCAGCTTCTTCTGCAGCGTGGCCATGATGCTCCCCCGCAGGGAGCCCTTCTCCGTGCTGCCGTCGTACAGCATCTCCGAGTCGATCATCGCGCCATCCCGGTTGGCGGTGCGGCCCAGCAGAAAGTCCGCCGATACCCGGTAAAAGTCACACACCTTACACACGAAGGCCAGACCCGGCTCCCGTATGCCGTTTTCATAGTGACTCAGCAGCGCCTGACTGATTCCCAGCGCCGCCGCTGCCTTCCGCTGGCTGATGCCCTTCTCCTGCCGCAGCAGGCTCAGTGTTCTGGAAAAATCCGTTGCCATGTTTCTCTCCCACCCTATCTTGTCTTGGCTCCGGGGCGTATCCTACCCGGAAATAAAATACAGCTTGTAAAGTATATCTTATTTTATACAGCTTGTAAATGCTTTTTTACGCTTCGCCGTAGAAATATTTGCACCTGCCCGCCCGAAGTGCTACAATAGCAAAAAAACACCGGAGGTGCACGATGGAAGAACTCATGCTGTATGTCCGCTACCAGGCCAAGCCCGGCTGCCGGGAGAAATTTGTCCGCCAGCTGGTGGAGGAGGGCATCCTGACCCTTATTCGCCAGGAGGACGGCTGCCTGGCCTATGATTACTACTTCTCCGCCCAGGACGAGAACGAGCTGCTGCTTATCGAGCGCTGGCAGAGCGCCGAGCACCAGCGCGTCCATATGCAGCAGCCCCACATGGCCCGCCTGAAGGCCATCAAGGAGCAGAACGTGGACAGCACGACCCTGGGCAAGGTCCGTCTGGAGGCGTGAGCCATGCTGTTTGACACCCACGCCCACTACGACGATGCGGCCTTCGACCCGGACCGCGAGCTGCTGCTGGAGAGCCTGCCGCAGCGCGGTGTCGCCCTGGTGCTGAACCCCGGCTGCGATCTGGACAGCTCCCGCAAGGCGGTGTCCTACGCCGCTGCCTACCCCCATGTCTACGCCGCCGTGGGCATCCACCCGGAGAACTGCGCCGGCTTTGTCCCGGCGGATATCGACGTGCTGCGTGAATTGGCCCGACAGCCCAAGGTGGCGGCCATCGGTGAGATCGGTCTGGACTACTACTGGGCTGAGAACCCGCCCCGGGAGCTCCAGCAGCAGGTGCTGCGCGCCCAGCTGGCGCTGGCCCGCGCGCTGCGCCTACCGGTCATTTTCCACGACCGCGAGGCCCACGGGGACTCGCTGGCCATCGTTCGGGAGTTCCCCGATGTTACCGGCGTGTTCCACTGCTTCTCCGGCAGCCCGGAGATGGCGCGGGAGCTGCTGGACCTGGGCTGGTACCTGGGCTTCGACGGCCCTGTGACCTACAAAAACGCCCGCCGCGCTCCGGAGGTGGCCGCCGTTACGCCCCTGGACCGTATGCTCATCGAGACGGATAGCCCCTACATGACCCCGGTGCCCCATCGGGGCGAGCGCAACGACTCCGCCTATGTCCGCCTGGTGGCGGAGAAGCTGGCGGAGTGGAAGGGCGTTCCCGTGGAGCAACTGGCCCGCGCCACACTGGAAAACGGCAAGCGTCTGTTCCGCATATCCGAATAAAGAGAGCGCCTGACCCAGCGGGTCAGGCGCTCTGTTCTGTGCCTTAGTTTCCCTTTTTGTCGATGGCAGAGATGGCCAGGGAGCAGACGATACCCACCGCCGCCAGACCGATGATCAGGAAAAACGTGCTGTTATAGGACCCTCCGGCGTCATACAGCGCACCGGAGACGGTGCTGCCGAAGCTGGCGAAGATCAGGTTCGTGTTGATCAGGGGGAAATTCACCGGATAGTGGCCGGGACCGAAATAGGCGCGGCAGAAGGCGGAGTTGGTGGGCGTGACGCCGGAATAGGCCAGGCCACCCAGCACAAAGCCCAGGATGACCACCGCCACGCTGCCTCTGGACATGGCCAGCAGCAGCACCGCAGAGGTCAGGATGAACAGGCCGTTCACCAGCTGCATGGACAGGCTGCGGCCGTACTTGTCGTACATCCCGCCGAAGAGCACGCGGCCCACGGCGTTGCAGATGGAGATCAGGCCCACGATGGTGGCCACGGAGGCCGCCGTCTGGTCGGCGCTGGCCTGCCACACCACGCCGCTGGCCTGAGAGATCAGGGCCAGTCCGGCAGCGCTGACCGCGATGGCCCAGACGTAGTACAGCCAGAAGGTGGTTTTTTTCAGCATTTGGCCGGGAGTGACATCTGCGGCAGCGGGACGGGACACGGTCTTGCCGCCCTTGACCGCCGGGGCGGTAAAGTCCGCGCCGGGTGCTACGAAAAAGAAGGAGCACACCGCCAGCACCGCAAAGCACACGATGCCCAGCACCAGAAAGCTGGTGCGCCAGCCGCCGACGCCGGCAGGTGTCCAGGCCTGGTACAGCTTGCCGATCAGAAAGCTGCCGCCGCCGAAGCCCATCAGCAGCACGCCGGAGATCAGGCCGGGCCGATCCGGGAACCAGCGGACCATGGTGCTCATCACGGCGTTGTAGCTCAGGCCGGAGCCCAGGCCGCACAGCACGCCGAAGCCCAGGTACAGCGTCAGCGGCGACTGGCAGCGGCTGGTGATGAAAAAGCCGGCCAGAAACAGGACCGCGCCCAGGCGCACGGCGTTTTTGGCGCTGAGCTTTCCGGCCAGCAGGCCGCACAGCAGGGAGCCGATACAGAACAGGATCATCACCAGGGTGAACGTCAGGCTCAGCTGGGCCTTCGTCCAGCCGGTGAACTCGGCGCCGATGGGGGTGGACAGCACGCTCCAGGCGTACACAAGACCTGCGAACAGCAGGACGATGACGCCCACAATGGCGTAGACCCAGCGGTTGAGCTGCTTCATAGGGAATACCTCCGTATGTGAAAAATCTTTCAGTCACCTTACAGTTTATCGAATGGTTCGACAAAATGCAAGTGGGAGTTTCCGATAGGGAAAAGTATTTTTGATAGGCGCCGCCGGACTGTTCACAAAAATTTTCCACTTTGCGCCGCTTTTTGCATGGAAACTTTACACAGGACATGATAATATATAGTGTAACACGACCGAAGGGCGGGATGGCTTTGGACCTGAATAAGAAAAACATCAAGCGGATCATGCTGCTGATCGCCTTTGCGGCACTGCTGTACTGGGGACTGAATAACCTGAAGTGGATCAGCGGTGTGCTGGGCAGTCTGCTGGACCTGCTCTCGCCGCTGTTGATCGGTATCTGCATCGCGTTTGTGCTGAACCTGATGATGGTGGCGCTGGAGCGCCTTTGGGACCGCGGCCTGATCAAATGGAACAGTCCGTGGAACGCCAAGCTGAAGCGGCCTGTCTGCCTGACGCTGACGCTGCTGCTGTTCCTGGGTATCATTTTTGCTATCTTCTTCATCCTTATCCCCCGTCTGGAGGAGGCCGGCACTACTATGGTAGCCAATATCCCCACCTATGTGAACCAGATCCAGGTCTGGTGGACAAATCTCAGCGACTTCGCTGCCGAGCACGGCGTGACGCTGCCGGAGCTGTCCCTCAGCGCCGACCAGGTCAAGGATACCATCACCGGTTTCCTACAGGAGAAGGGCGACAGCGTGGTAAATACCACCCTGAACATCACTACGTCCATTCTGTCCGCGCTGGTGAACTTCCTGCTGGCGCTGGTGTTCTCCCTGTATCTGCTGGCCCAGAAGGAGACGCTTCTGGCACAGTCCCGCCGCCTGCTGCGGCGGATCCTGCCCCAGAAGGCCGCCGACCGTCTTATGCGCCTGCTGAGCCTGACCAACAACGCCTTTTCCAGCTTCGTCACCGGACAGGTGACCGAGGCGTTTATCCTGGGCACCCTGTGCTGCATCGGTATGCTGATCCTGCGCCTGCCCTACGCGCTGCCGGTATCGGTCATCATCGCGTCCCTGTCGCTGATCCCCATTTTCGGCGCGTGGATCGGCGCGGCCACCGGCGCGTTCCTCATCGTGTTCCAAAGTCCCATCAAGGCGCTGACCTTCCTGATCTTCCTGCTGATATTGCAGCAGGTGGAGGGCAACCTCATCTATCCCAAGGTGGTGGGCAAGTCCGTGGGACTGCCCGGACTGTGGGTACTGGCCGCCGTCACCTTGGGCGGCGGGGCCTTCGGTGTGCTGGGCATGCTGCTGGGCGTGCCGGTGTGCTCCATCGTATACTCGCTGGTGCAGGAGTTCATCCGCGGCAAGCCGGCGGAGGAGTCCGCAAAATAAACCGTGCAATCAGAAGCGCTCCGCCTTCCGGCGGGGCGCTTTTTCCCGCGCCGTGTTTACAAATAATTAAAATAGCCCCTATTGACATTATCTGGGGAGGGTGGTAAACTGCGTTTAGCACTCGAAAAGCATGAGTGCTAAACGGAGAAAGCTATGGAATTGACAGACCGCAAAAAGCAAATATTGAAGATTGTGGTAGAAAGCTACATCAACACCGCCGAGCCGGTGGGCTCCAAGGCCATCGTGGAACAGATGCCCGGCAAGATCAGCTCCGCCACCATCCGCAACGAGCTGGCGGATCTGGTGGAGATGGGCTATCTGGAGCAGCCCCACACCTCTGCGGGACGTGTGCCGTCGGCCAAGGGCTACCGGCTGTACGTCAACGAGCTGATGGAGCGCAAGGCTCTGTCTCCGGAGGAGACGGCCAAGATCAACGATGCCCTGTCCGGCCAGATGAAGCAGGTGGATCAGGTCATCAGCCAGGCCGGACAGATGGTATCCAGCTTTGTGGGCTACCCCACCTACGCCGTGGCCGATCACCGGACGGTCGCCACCGTGCAGCGGTTCGAGCTCATCTCCGTCAGCGAGAGCAGCTTTATCGCCGTGGTGATGCTGTCGGACAACCGCGTCAAGAGCCAGCTGATGCAGCTGGACCTGCCGGTGGACGCCGAGACGCTGCCGCAGCTGAGCCACCTGCTGAACACCCACTTTGTGGGGGCGGCGCCGGAACAGATGAATGCCACGCTGATGAGCCTGTCGGATCAGGTGTCGGGCCAGTGGTTCCTGCTTCTCAACCGCGTGACGGAATATGCCTGCACGCTGTTGGAGGAGACCCAGCACCAGCAGGTGTTTACCAACGGCGCCAGCCAGCTTCTGAAGTTTCCGGAATTTCGGGACATCGACAAGGCTCACGATCTCATGAGCTTCATGGTGGACAATAAGGAGGACCTGCCGGTGCCCCAGAGCGATGCGCCCATGCAGATCCTTATCGGGCCGGAAAACGTCAACGACGCCCTGAAGGAAAGCAGCGTGGTCATCGCCAGCTACGATATCGGGGACAACATGCGGGGTCTGGTGGGCGTTGTGGGCCCCACCCGCATGGATTACGCCGCTGTGGCGGCGCGGCTGAGCTACTTTGCAGAGAGCCTGAGCCGCATGTTTGGTAAAAAACAGCTACCGGAGGATATACAATGAGCGAAAAGGATAAGCAGAAAAAGAAGGCGTCCGCCGAAGAAACGGCGGCGCAGGAGACGGCGGCCGCCGAGGAGGCGGTGCAGGAGGAGACGTTCACCGTCACCAAGTCCCAGATGGAGCAGATGGAGCAGCTGGCCAAGGTGCTGGCCGATGCCAACGACAAGTACCTCCGTCTGGCGGCGGAATACGACAACTATCGCAAGCGCACCACCCGCGAAAAGGAAAACGTGTACGGTACGGCCAAAGCCGACACCATCAAGCCGTTTTTGGCGGTGCTGGACAATCTGGAGCGGGGCGTGCAGCAGTTTGAGGAGGGTGACGGCCACCGGCAGGGGCTGGAGATGATCTGCAAGCAGTTCATCGACGTGCTGGGCCAGATGGGCGTTACCGAGATCCCCGCGCTGGGGCAGCCCTTCGATCCGGAAAAGCACAACGCCGTGATGCACACGGAGGACGAGAGCGCCGGAGAGAACACCATCGTGGAGGTGTTCCAGAAGGGCTTCATGATCGGAGATAAGGTGCTGCGCTTCGCCATGGTGAAGGTGGCAAACTGAAAGGAGTATTTCCATGAACGAAAAGAAGCTGTATAAGAGCAGTACGGACAAGAAGCTGGCCGGCGTCTGCGGCGGCATCGCCGAGTATTTCAACATCGACTCCACGCTGGTGCGTCTGGGCTGGGTGCTGTTCAGCCTGCTGGGCGGCAGCGGTCTGCTGGCGTATATCATCGCGGCGATCATCATGCCCGACCGGCCCTATTGATCTCTTAAACCCGTAAATAAATGAAATTAAGATAAATTCAGGAGGCAATCATTATGTCTAAAGTTATCGGTATCGACCTTGGTACGACCAATTCCTGCGTAGCCGTGATGGAAGGCGGCGAGGCAGTCGTTATCCCCAACGCGGAGGGCAACCGCACCACCCCGTCCGTGGTGGCGTTCAGCAAGACCGGTGAGCGTATGGTGGGCCAGGTGGCAAAGCGCCAGGCCATCACTAACCCGGAGCGCACCATCTCCTCCATCAAGCGTGAGATGGGCACCGATCACCGCGTGACCATCGACGGCAAGAGCTACACCCCCCAGGAGATCAGCGCCATGATCCTGCAGAAGCTGAAGGCGGACGCCGAGGCCTATCTGGGCCAGACCGTCAGCGAGGCGGTCATTACCGTGCCCGCCTACTTCACCGACAGCCAGCGTCAGGCCACCAAGGACGCCGGCAAGATCGCCGGCCTGGACGTGAAGCGTATCATCAACGAGCCCACCGCCGCCGCATTGGCCTACGGTGTGGATAAAGAGCAGGCACAGAAGATCATGGTCTACGATCTGGGCGGCGGCACCTTTGATGTGTCCATCCTGGAGATCGATGACGGCGTGATCGAGGTGCTGGCCACCGCCGGCAACAACCGCCTGGGCGGCGATGACTTCGACCAGTGCATTATGAAGTATCTGGTGTCCGAGTTCAAGAAGAGTGACGGCATCGACCTCAGCGGCGACAAGGTCGCCATGCAGCGCCTGAAGGAGGCCGCCGAGAAGGCCAAGATTGAGCTGTCCGGCGTGACCACCAGCAACATCAATCTGCCCTATATCACTGCGGACGCCACCGGCCCGAAGCATCTGGACGTCACCCTGACCCGTGCGAAGTTCAATGAGCTGACCGGCCACCTGGTGGAGGCCACCATGGGCCCCGTGCGTCAGGCTATGTCCGACGCCGGTCTGAAGCCCAGCGACCTGGCCAAGGTGCTGATGGTGGGCGGCTCCAGCCGTATCCCCGCCGTGGTGGAGGCCGTGAAGAGTTTTACCGGCAGCGAGCCGTTCAAGGGCATCAACCCCGATGAGTGCGTGGCCATGGGCGCCGCCCTGCAGGCAGGCGTGCTGACCGGCGACGTGAAGGGCCTGCTGCTGTTGGACGTGACCCCCCTGTCCTTGGGTATTGAGACCATGGGCGGCGTGTGCACCCGTCTGATCGAGCGCAACACCACCATCCCCGTGAAGAAGAGCCAGATCTTCTCCACCGCTGCCGACAACCAGACCTCCGTGGAGGTCAACGTGCTGCAGGGCGAGCGTGAGATGGCCGCCGCCAACAAGAGCCTGGGCCGCTTCCACCTGGACGGCATTGCCCCGGCCCGCCGCGGCGTGCCCCAGATCGAGGTGACGTTCGACATCGATGCCAACGGCATCGTGAACGTCAGCGCCAAGGATCTTGGCACCGGCAACGCCCAGCACATCACCATCACCTCCTCCTCCAACATGAGCAAGGAGGATATTGAGAAGGCCGTCAAGGAGGCCGAGCAGTATGCCGCCGAGGACGCAAAGATCAAGGAGAAGGTGGAGGTCCGCAACCAGGCCGACCAGATGGTCTATCAGGCGGAAAAGACCCTGAACGAGGTGGGCGACAAGGTGCCCGAGAGCGAGAAGGAGCCTATCCGCGCCGGTGTCGAGAAGCTGAAGGAGACCCTGAAGGGCGAGGACACCGATGCCATCAAGGCGGCCACCGAGGAGCTGACCCAGCTGTTCTACAAGATGAGCGAGAAGCTGTACCAGCAGCAGGCGCCTCAGGGTGACCCCAACATGGGCGGTCAGCAGCCCGGCGGCGACCCCAACGGCGGTCAGCAGTACTACGACGCCGACTATAAGGTAGTCGACGATGATGACCAGAACAACAAGTAAGGCAAATATATCCCGCAATAAGGGGCAGGAAATACCTGTCCCTTGTTGTGGCGTTTAGGAAAAGCGCGCCTTTTGCGCCCTGCCATCGTCAGACCTCCTCGACGTACACGCGGTACGCCGTCGTCGGTCTGCCATCGGCAGGACGCAAAATCCATCGCTTTGCCGATGGAGCCTTTGACCTGATGGCTCCGCAGGCAACAAGACTGGCAATAGGAGATTTATCCCATGGCACAGGAAAAACGAGATTATTATGAGGTCCTCGGCGTCAGCAAGGGCGCATCGGAGGACGAGATCAAAAAAGCATATAAAAAGCTGGCCCGAAAGTACCACCCGGACATGAACCCCGGTGACAAGGAGGCCGAGGAGAAATTCAAGGAGGCCGCAGAGGCCTACGACGTGCTGTCGAACCCCGACAAGCGCGCCCGTTACGACCAGTTTGGCTTTGATGGCCCGGATATGGGCGGCGGCGCGGGCGGCAATCCGTTCGGCGGCATGGATTTCAGCGGCATGGGCGGTATGGGCGATATCTTCGACCAGCTGTTCAACGGCGGCATGGGCGGCAGTGCACAGGCGCGCCGGAATGCCCCTCGGCAGGGCAATGACGTGCGCTATGAATTGCGCCTGACCTTCGAGGAAGCGGCGAAGGGCTGCCATAAATCCGTCGAATTTTACCGCTATGAAAACTGCACAACCTGCGGCGGCAGCGGCGCAAAGCCCGGCACGCAGCCGCAGACCTGCTCCATGTGCAAAGGCACGGGGCAAATCCGCCAGAGCGGCGGCTGGATGACGACCGTGCGTACCTGCCCGGCTTGCGGCGGCAGCGGCAAGGTCATCAAGGACAAGTGCTCGTCCTGCGGCGGCTCGGGGCGCGTTCGGATGCGCCGGACGCTGGAACTCGATGTCCCCGCTGGTGTGGATGACAATATCGTCCTGAGCAAGCGCGGGCAGGGCGAACCCGGCGCGAACGGCGGCCCGAACGGTGATTTGCTCATTCAGATTACTGTCAAGCCTCATAAGCTCTTCCGCCGCGAGGGCACGAACCTGCGCCTCGAAGTGCCGATTTCCTTCACGCAGGCGGCGCTCGGCGCGGAAATCGACGTCCCGACGCTCGATGGCAGCGTGAAGTACACCATCCCCGAAGGCACGCAGACGGACACCGAGTTCCGCATCCGCGGCAAGGGCATCCAGCAGCTTGGGTCGAACAACAAGGGCGATCTGATTTTCAAGGTGCGCGTGGAAACTCCGCGCCGCCTGACCGAAAAGCAGCGCGAGCTGCTCCGCCAGTTCGACGGCGACGACAACGGCAAGCAGTACGACCAGAGAAAGACCTTCATCGACAAGGTGAAGGAACTGTTCGATAAGTAATAAGAAATCCACCTTCTGTGAGGACGTAATGTTCCCCGGAAGGTGGATTTTTTGCATTTCGATTGCCGGCACCGGGAAGATTTTCCGCCGCAGAAGCGTTCTATAAGCGAAAACCCGCTGGATGGAGGGAACAAGAATGCGGAAAATCCTTGCAATGCTGCTGAGTGTGATGCTGCTGCTGACCGCGGCGGTTGCGGAAACGTCTGCCCCCTACGCGCCGGAGACGGTACTGCCCCTCGTGGCGAACAATCGCCCGTACCGCGACTTTGCGCGCGGCGCGATTTCCTCAAGCGAGGACGCTATTGAACAGGCGAAAGCGTGGCTGTATCTGCCGCTGTTCGTCACGAACTTTTCCGCGAAGTCCGAAGCTGTCGATTGGTCTGCCATGCGCGCGGAAGAGGGCTGGTATGTGACGGCGTACATGCGGAACACGTTTGTCTGGCTGCTGATGGATGAGCAGGGGCGCGTGCAGGCGTATGATTTCGACCTGCTGGGCAATGCCAGCCTGACCTATGACGGCGCACTGCCAGACAACCTCGATGAGGCGATTTCCAGCTACATTCGGCGCTTTGCCGACCTGAACGGCTTTGTGGAAGTGGCGGATTACGCCCGCGAGGAAGTGACGACGTTCGGGGATTACGCCGTCGCGGTCACGGTGCAAGTGACGCTGGACAGCACACCGTATCGCTTCACGATGCGGTTGGACATGATGGCGTTCACATCGGTGGAGAACGCTAATCTGCACCCGACCGCCGCGCAGACCCAGCGGGACATTCTCCTGCTCATGCGCGATAACTTGGCGGAAAAGGGCGTTGACATTACCCAGACGTTCTTCGCCGTTCAGACGGATGATGCGGACGGCGAAACGAAACTGACGGGCATTGCCTCCTTCCCGGCGGACGCGGCGAGCGACGCGATTCGCGAGCAGTACGGCGAACTGGAACGCTACACGCTGCATTACAGCGGGTGCG
>OHBW01000957.1_pt1 | contig 12296 bp, 16 predicted proteins | sample 1577411 | NCBI WGS metagenome assembly OHBW01 (sample SAMEA3879534, study PRJEB24766) | human gut metagenome | biome: human-associated habitat; feature: feces | place: USA | collected 1985/1987 | reverse complement strand
GGAATCGCGATGATTTTTTCGTCCATATCACCACTGTCCTCCATGATGATAACGCCGATGGGGTAGCAGCGCATCAAGGTCATCGGTACAACGTTTTCAGAGCATAAGACCAACACGTCCAGCGGGTCTTTATCTGCTGCGTAGGTACGGGGGATAAAGCCGTAGTTGGCAGGATAGTGAGTTGCGGTGTACAGGATGCGGTCCATTTTGAGCAGACCTGTTTCCTTGTCCAGCTCGTACTTAACCTTGCAACCTTTGGGGATTTCGATAACCGCAATAAAGTCATCAGGAGAGATACGTTTGGGATCAATGTCATGCCAAATGTTCATAGTCATTTCGTTTTTGCCTCCTCTTGTGCTTTGGGACAGAAATAAATATGTTGCTTACAAATTCCTCTCTTAATCATAGATGTTATGGAGGCTGATGTCAAATTTTGCAGGGCGATTTTGCACAACTTTTACCAAACGTTATTACACCCTCATATATGCGCTCATTATGCACGCTCCGCGTGCTCCATTCGCTTGAAGTTCGGCGTGCTGCGCAGCATCGAAGCCTATGCCGCCAATGGCGTAAACCGGCAGGCTTACAGCGCTGCAGACAGCCTGCAGAAAGCCAAGGCCGCGCGGTGCAAGGCCTGCCTTGCACTGCGTAGTGTAGATGTGTCCGGCGATGAGCACGGTAGCACCAAGCGCTTGTGCTTCGATTGCTTCTTCTACGCTGTGAACGGATGTGGAAAGCCAGGTGAAATGCGCACGCTCGAAAGTTGGCAGTTGGCGCAGAAGTGCCAGCGGCAGATGTAAATTTTTTAAACCCAGCTCGCGTGCCAGCTGCCAATCGCTGTGCAAAATGAGCGGTATGCCTGCAGCTTCGCAGCTTTGCTGTGTTTGTAGCGCAAGTGTGCGATAGGCTGCTTTGTCTAAAGATTTCGCACGCAGGATAACAGCCTGCGGCCGCAGCTTCGTAAGCTTTGCCAGACGCTCTGTTTGCTCAGCCAGCGGACGAGGGCAGGTGGCACTGTCTGTAACGGCAATCAGCGGCAGCTCAGACATAAACGTACTCCGACATTACCGGCTGCAGGCCGATTTTCAGCAATGCATCGTAGATTTCCTGCAGGCTTCTGCTGTCATCAATCTCAAACTGCTCGTCGCCCAGCTCATGCTTTTTGCTGTGCGCACCTATGCCGGTGTTGACGCCGGCGGAAATTTTGTTGGCGGCAATGAGCATCAAATTGTCACGCACGCGTGCGCATTCACGGCTGGAAACGGTAATCGAGGCGAAGGGCATGAACAGGCGGTAGGCACAGACAACCTGCAGCAGCTGGCGCTCGTGCACGTCCATCGGCTTAATCTTATCATTGTTGATGATGGGTCGCAGGCGGGGGCAGGAGAAGGCAATTTCCGCATGCGGATATTTCTTTTGCAGCAGGTAGGCATGCAGGCCGGTAGCGAGGGCGTCGCGACGGAAGTCGTCGAGGCCGAGCAGAGCGGCGAAGCCGACGCCACGCATCTTGCCGCGCAGTGCACGCTCCTGTGCGTAAAAGCGGTATGGGAAGACGCGCTTATGACCTGCCAGATGCAGTTGTGCGTATTTATCCTTGTTATATGTTTCCTGGAAAACAGTTACATAATCCACGCCGTATTCATGCAGATAAGCGTATTCATCGCTGTTGAGCGGATAAATCTCTACGCCGACTACCTTGAAGTATTGGCGTGCTTGCTTGCAGGCTTCACCGATGTAATGCACGTCGCTCATCTTGCGGCTTTCGCCGGTAAGAATAAGGATTTCCTGCTGGCCGGTGGCGGCGATGGCCTGCATTTCGGCAGCAATCTGCTCGCTGCTCAGGCAGGCGCGCTGAATTTTATTGTGACTATTGAAGCCGCAGTAGATGCAGTAATTTTCGCAGTAGTTGGCGATATACAGAGGCGTGAAAAAGGTGACGTTATTGCCGAAGTAGCGTTGGCGTTCCGCTTGTGCAGCGCGGGCGATATCCTCTAAAAGCGTTAGGGCGGCAGGCGAAAGCAGTGCGGCAAAATCCTCAGGCGTACGCTCGCAGTGAGCGAGTGCCGCGTGTACGTCTGCTTCCGTATATTTTGTGTAATCGTAAGCGGCGCGGGCAGTCTGTACTTTATCGAAAATATCGGAGTCGATAATTTCCATGCCTTCCTGATACTGCATCGGATCGGTCAGCTGTTTTTCGCTGAAGGCTGCTGCCTGCTCATCATAAATACTGTTGTTAAAAAATTTATCTTCGTTCTTCATGCTGCCACCTCAATCATGCAAAAAGCCTGTCAGCGGGGAGCTGGCGCTGGCAGTGTCGCGGACACTGCCGCAGACTGCAAGATAAGCCTTGCGGCCGGCGTTGATAGCATCGCGGAAGGCACTGGCCATAATCGGCAGGTTGCCGGCGCTGGCAATCGCGGTGTTCGCCATGATAGCCGCTGCGCCCATTTCCATAGCTTCGCAGGCCTGTGACGGTTTGCCGATGCCTGCGTCGACAATAATCGGCAGGTCGATTTCGTTGATTAAGATTTGGATAAAGTTCTTGGTGCAAAGGCCCTTGTTGCTGCCAATCGGTGCACCCAGCGGCATGATGCAGGCAGCACCGGCGTCACGCATATCACGGGCACTCTGCAGGTCAGGATACATATAGGGCATAACGATGAAGCCTTCTTTGGCAAGAATTTCTGTTGCCTTGAGGGTTTCATGGTTGTCGGGCAGCAGGTATTTGCTGTCTTTGATTACTTCGATTTTTACGAAGTCGGTGTGGCAAAGCTCGCGTGCAAGGCGGGCGATGCGCACTGCTTCTTCGGCGTTGCGTGCACCACTGGTGTTGGGCAGCAGGGTGACGTTTTCCGGCACGTAATCAAGAATGTTGGCAAGAGCGCCGCTGTTGGCGCGGCGCAGAGCGAGCGTAAGGATTTCCGCACCGGCCTGCTCTACGGCTGCTTTGATTAAGTTCAGCGAATATTTGCCGCTGCCTAAAATAAAACGGGAATGAAATTCGTGTCCGCCTAAAGTCCATGTATCGTTAGTCATCTTAATTCTCCTCCAAGTTTAAAATAATGCGTGCGGCAAGCAGTGCCTGCTGCATGGCGCAGAGTGCGACGCGCGCGCTGCAGAGCGGTAAATCGTGAAAATCGCTGCTGCCGTCGCCGCAAAGATAAAGATTTTTTGTGATTTTTTTACTGGTGATTTCTTCTGCTTTGCCGAAGCCTGCAATGCCGCTGCCGGCGATAACCTTTTTATCGCTCCAGGTACTCAATACAGTGCTCACGAGCATAGCCTTGCCGGCAGCATCATCAAGCGCTTCGCAGATAATATCGCAGTCACCTAAAAGTGCGGGGATATTTTCCTGAGTTACCTTGACTACCTGCGAATGCAAAGCTGCGTAGGGGTTAATCTGGCGCAAATGCTTCACAAGGGCGTCTGCTTTGTATTGCCCTATATCGTCAAAAAAATAATATTGACGGTTGAGATTGGAAAGCTCTACCTTGTCGAAATCATAAAGATAAAGATGAGCTATGCCAAGACGGGTTAAGGCGACGGCTATATTGCTGCCGAGTCCGCCGAGGCCGACGACAGCAACGCGCGCGTTATGCAGAGCGTCAAGCTGCGTCTGTGTCAGTCCTTTGCCAAGTGCGGCATTGATTTCCTCCTCGCTAATCATTCAGCCACCTCCTACAAAGCTGACGATTTCCAATTTATCGGCGTCGGTAATAGTTGTACTGCCAAAATCCGCCTGCTTGATGATATTGCCGTTAAGCTCGACGGCAACAAACGCAGTGCGATAGCCAAGCTGCGTAAGCAGCTCGCTGAGAGTGATGGGGCAGCCTAAGGCCTTTTCTTCTCCGTTGATAAGCATGATTTTCTCCTTTCTGGTAATAAAAAAAGCTCATGAAAAAGCTACACCCGTGGTGGTGTACCCCTTCATGAGCTAAATTTCAGACTCACTCTAAGCTTTGTTTATGAAGTTGTTAGCATAAGTATAATGTTTTTGTCAGTAAGTGTCAAGGAGATAAGCTGTATATGCTGTCAGAGAAATATTTGCCTGCAGTACGAAATAGGCATATAATGGTAGCAGTAAAAAAAGAGGGGGATTCGCTTATGAAAATAACGAACAGCAAAACAGATATCTGCGCCAACCGCTTCGGTGGCAATGGTGACGTAATTATTGAACATTATCTTGACGAGAGCATGCTTAATGACAGCGTAGTAATGTACGCTAAGGTAACTCTTAAACCGGGCTGCAGCCTTGGCTATCACATCCATGACGGTAACAGCGAAACTATCGTGGTGTTGCAGGGAACTGCTGAGTACAACGATAACGGCAAGGCTATGACGCTGCATGCAGGCGATAAGGTGCACTGTCCCAGCGGCGAAGGTCATGCTATCGGCAATCCGGCAGATGCTGCCGAGGATTTGCTGCTGCAGGCTCTGGTAATCAAAAAATAATTATAGCTTTTATGTTTAAACTAAAAGGACTGACGCCTTGGCTGTGCGTCAGTCCTATATTTTTTATTTACCTTTGAAAAGACTTCCTAAAATACCGCGTACCAGCCTGCTGCCGATTTGGCTGCCGACTGTGCGGGTTGCGGAATTGACGGCGCTGTCAAATACCTTATCCAACACGCTCTTGGTTTGGCGGCCGCTGCTTCTTTGTGCAGCACGTTCTGCTGCAATGCGCTCACGTTCCGCAGCTTTGGCGGCACGCTCTGCTTCCTTGGCCTGCTTGGCTTCTTCTTTTTCTCTCAGCGCTCCTTCGCTTCAGCTTCAGCCTTCGCTGCCGCTTCGGCTTCCGCATGTGCCTCTTCTGCCTTTTGTGTCAGCAGCTCGTAGGCGGATTCACGGTCAACAGCTTCTGCATATTTGCTGTAGAGCGGGCAGTCTTTGATCAGTTGCTGGCGTTTAGCATCATCACACACGCCAAGATAGCTGCGCGGCGGCATTACATAAGCACGCTGTACGATAGAAGGAATACCTTCGGGGTCCAGCATAGAAACGAGTACCTCGCCTGTGCCAAGCTCGCCTAAGGCAGCTTCGGCATCTAATGCAGGGTTTTCGCGGAAGGATTGCGCGGTAGCCTTCAGGCTCTTACGTTCTTTAGGAGTGTAGGCGCGCAGCGCATGCTGCAGCTTATTGCCCAACTGTGCCAGTACGCTTTCGGGTACGTCGGTAGGCTGTTGGGTGATAAAGTAAATACCGATGCCCTTGGAACGGATGAGGCGGACAATCTGTTCAATCTTATCCAAAAGGGATTGCGGTGCATCCTTAAAAATCAGATGTGCTTCGTCGAAGAAGAAGACCATCTTGGGCTTATCCAAATCGCCTGCTTCCGGCATCATTTCGTAGAGCTCGGAAAGCATCCACAGCAGGAAGGTGGAGTAGAGCAGCGGGCGCTGGAACAGTTCGGTAGCGTGCAGCAGGTTGATAACGCCGCGGCCGTCTTCTGCCGTAGCAAACCAGTCCTTGATATCGAGTGCCGGTTCACCGAAGAAGATATCCGCGCCCTGGTCCTCCAGGCGCAGCAAAGCTCTTTGGATAGCACCGATGCTGGCGGGAGTGATGTTGCCGTAGCTTGTTTTGAACTGGGTAGCATTATCACCGACGTATTGCACCATGCTGCGCAAATCCTTGAAATCCAACAGCAGCAGGCCTTGGTCATCTGCTACGCGGAAAACAATATTCATTACACCGCTTTGGATTTCGTTCAGCTCCAACAGACGGCTGAGCAGATCAGGGCCCATTTCCGAAACGGTAGCGCGTACGGGAACGCCTCCCTTGCCGTAAACGTCCCAGAAGCGTACCGGATAACCGGCGAATTTCCATTCCGTTTCCAAACCCAGCTTGTTTCTTAAGCGCTTGCGGAAGCCTTCGCTGTCCTCACCGGGCAGGCACATACCGGAAACGTCGCCCTTGATATCAGCCAGAAAAACAGGTACGCCCATTTCACTGAAGCTTTCTGCCAGCACCTTGAGCGTAACGGTTTTGCCTGTACCGGTAGCACCGGCAATCAGGCCGTGACGATTTGCCATTTTGGGATACATATAGATACCGCCCTTGTCATTTTGACAAAGCCAGATTTTATGCAGTTTAGGGATATACATCTTGCATTCCTCCTCGCGGCATTAAGATTTAGTATGAACGTTTGCCCCACAGAGGATGAGCGCAGGGGCGCAGCGCAAGACGATGAACCTGCTGTGCCGCTTCTTCAAGAGGCAGGTCCTCGCGGCTGCCGCCGCGTTCCAGCACGCAAAGAGGCGCTTCGCTGCCAACCTCGCCGCCGGGCAGGTAAATATATTCTTCATTATCGGTATCGCCGAAAATAATTCCGGCGAGCAGTTTTTCTTGCGTAACTTTAGACATTTTCTAACCTCAGAACATTCTCTTCTTCCACAGCAGGAAGGCAGTGCCGATGGCAATACATGCCGCCAGACTGATAACGATAAGGAACCCGAAGGGGTTTTCTGCAAAGGGAACAGGTACGTTCATGCCCCATAAACCGCTGATGAGTGTAGGAATCGCCAAAATAATGGTGACGGATGCCAAAAATTTCATGACCAGGTTCAGGTTGTTGCTGATGATGCTGGCAAAAACTTCCATCATGCTGTTAAGAATGTGGCTGTACATTTCAACCATTTCTACAGCCTGCTTATATTCGATAATAACATCGTCCAGCAAATCCTCGTCTTCTTCGTATACCTTTATAAGATGCTGGGACTGTGTCGCATTGCGCAGACGCAGCAGTCTTTCCAGTACAATGGAATTACTGCGCAGAGAGGTGGAAAAATAGGTTAAGGACTTCTGCAGATCAAGCAGGTTGAAGAGCTCGCTGTTTTCCATGGACTGGCGCAGGTGAATTTCCAGTTCATCCGTACGGCGGATGATGATACGGATATATTTCAGATAGAGAGTAGCGGATTTATAAAGAATCTGGAATAAAAAGCGTGTTTTTTTGAAGGTGCTGAACATTTTACTGTTGTGCGTGCCAAAATCTGCAGTTACGGCGTTTGGCTCCAAACAGATAGTGGCAATACCTTCTTCGGTTACTACGATACCCAAAGGTAACGTATCGTAATCTTTATTGCTGCGTAAAAAAGGAATATCGACCAAAATTAGAATCTGGTCATCTTCCACTTCAATACGAGATTTTTCTTCTTCGTCCAGTGCGGCGCTTAAAAAATCCATCTGGATTTTTGTCGCTGCCGCTATTTCCTGCAGCTCTTCTACAGAAGGAGCCACTATGTCAAGCCAGTAGCCCTTTTCCAGATGTTCCAGCTCCAGCTCGTCCAGTCCTTGGTCGGTACTTTTTAAAATTTTGTACATAGTAGGGTTCCTCCTTTCCTATTTCCTGTCAGGCGTGATATAAAGCACCGTCTGCGTCACAACGGCTCCTAGACGTACAAGAAGTACGCCGTCGTCGCCATTGCCTAGCATCCGGCACTTTCTCCCACGCCTATATAAGTTTGGCACTGCGATAAAGCGCCGTCTGCGTCACAACGATCTTTATATATTATATTACAGATGCTCTTCGATGGCTTTTGCTAATTGGTCGGCGCAGCTGGTGCCGCGGCCGCGGCAGTCATTGCCCTTGAGCAGATCAGCAACTGCTTTAGCGTCCTTGCCTTCTACCAGCTTGCCGATAGCAGCCAGATTTCCGGGGCAGCCGCCGTCAAAGCTTACATTGTGCAGCTTGCCGTCAACTATATCAAAATGAATCTCGCGGGAGCAGACTCCGCTGGTTTTATAAGTAAACATATTTCTTTCCTCCATTGTATCACAACATACATTAAACAATTCGACAAAAATAAATAAAATCCTTTTTCTTACGCTTGCGCAAGAAAGATTTTACGTAAATTTTATTTCAAAAAATTTCCCGCTGCAGAAAAGTTTTGGCGGGAGCTTTAATTTACTAAAAAAAGTTGGTATAATATAAGACAAATTATTGTACGTTGTAGGATGGTAGCATGGTTTATATTCTTACAGCACAAGTATTATGCTTTTGTAGCATGGAAGAAAGGTAGTGTAGTTTTTATGTCTATTCAGTTGGTAATTGTCGTAGTGTACATCGCGTTGCTTTTTGGCATCAGCTTGTGGGTTAAGCACAAGGCTGATTCGGGTTCCACAGCGTTTTTGCTGGCCGGACGTAAGCTGAACACGATTCTGGTAGCTGTAAATGTTACCGGTCTGGCAGTCGGTGCTGCTTCTACAGTCGGCGTAGCACAGCGTGCCTTCAGTGTTGGTCTGGCAGCAGGCTGGTATAACGGTGCCTGGTCTATCGGTGCTATTGTTATGGGCCTTTTGGCAGCAGGCAAACTGCGTTCCATGAAGGTTTCCACTATTCCGGAATTCTTTGAGTTCTATTATGATACTAAAGGCCGTGCCATCGCTGCGATTGGTCTGGTTATCATTATGTGCGTTATTACTGCTTTGCAGTATATGGCAGGCGGTGCGATTTTATCCTCGCTGTTGCCGGAGATTTTCTCCTTCCATGGCGGTATGATTATGAGTGCCGTGGTATTTATAGGTATTACCTTGATTGGCGGTCTTTGGTCTAGCGGTCTGGCAAATATCGTCAGCGTTACCTTGATTTATATCGGTATTATCTACTCTGCAATTCAATCTGTATCCAACGTCGGTGGTTGGGATGCAGTGCTCAGCAAGCTGCCTAACCCCGAGGTTATGGGCAGTCCGGTAGCAGGCCTGGCTTTTGCTACTATTCTTGGCTGGATTATCGTTATGATTACCCAGACTATTACTGCGCAGGGCCCTGTACAGATTGCCTGCGGTGCGAAAAATGCCAAGGCTGCCCGCAACGGTTATGTTCTGGCCGGCCTGATGATTTTCCCGGTTGGCTTCATCTGCGCTGTATTGGGTGTTGTCTGCAAGGCAATGTATCCGGAAATGCCGGTGGCGCAGGCTGCACTTGCTATGCCTAAGGTTGTTATGACTCTGGATCCTCTTGCCGGCGGTGTAACTCTGGCTGCTTTGTGGGCTGCGGATGTATCTACTGCCTGCACTATTCTGCTGGGTGCGGCTACGCTCTTCAGTAATGATATTTACAAACGCTTTATTAATCCTACTGTTGCGGAAAATAAATTTGTCATCATCAATCGTCTGTCTGTTTTTGCTGTCGGCCTGATTACTCTGTGGTTTGCCTTCAATGCGGCAGGCATTGTTAAGACGATGATTGCCGGTTTGTCTATGACCTGCGGCCTGACCTGTGTATTCTTCTTTACGATGTTCGCTCCCGGCCTGTGCCGTCGCAGCTCTGCTTTCTGGACTACATTGGTGAGCCTTATCGGCATCGCTCTCTGGTTTGTTCCCGGCAGCCCGCTGGCAGGCATCAAACCGCTTTTTGCCAACGAAGTAATTTACTTTGAATGGCCTATCTGCATTATTACCTTCCTGCTGGTAGCAATGCTGGATAAAAATAAAATCAAAGAGGTTGTAGAGGTTCCTGAAGAGGACGAGTAATCTCTGCGCCTGCTGATAGAAAAATGTTTTGTGAGGGGTGTGACTAACATGCATGAATGTGGTAAAAGCTGCATCAACAGCATCGAAATCGGCCGTGCTGCCTTGCGTATTGCACTTACCTCCAGTCGCATGGAGGAAACGAAGGTAAAGGAACGCTTAGCGGAGCATGGTATCCGTTCGACAGCTGTTGATTTCGGCGGTGAATTTATTCCTTCTATTGTAAAAATTGTCGAGCGTGCCGTAGTGGCTGCGCAGCGTCAGGGACTTGTAACCGAATCTCATGTGGGTGCAGGTGCTGTGGCCGGTGCGGCGCATGAAGCTTTGGAGCAGGTAAAGGTTAAGGCCTTTGGATTTAATGTCGGCGGCAAAATAGGTATTGCTCGCGCCGGAGAGCATCTTTGTGTTGCTATTTATATGGGCGTTGGCGTGCTGAACCTCAATGAGCTGTGTGTCGGCCTGGCACATCGTTCGCTGGCCAGTGATGAATAGAGGTGCTTTATGAGTATTTTGGATATTATCGGACCGGTGATGATTGGTCCCTCCAGCTCGCATACTGCCGGTGCTGTTCGTCTGGGACTTTTGGCCGCCAGTATTCTTGGCGCTAAGCCGGTAAAGGCAGAAATTTATCTGCATGGCTCCTTTGCCGAAACCTATAAGGGACACGGCACGGATATGGCGCTGCTTGCCGGACTGATGGGCTGGCTGCCGGATGATGAACGCATTCCGCAGGCTGACCGCTATGCGGAGAAAAACGGCTTAGAATATTCCTATCATAAATTTGATTTGGGCAATAAGGCTCATCCAAACACTGTGCTTTTTAAGCTGACTGCAGAAAATGGTGCCCGTTGTGATATCGTCGGTTCTTCTGTTGGCGGCGGTCAGGTACAGGTTACGGAAATTGACGGGTTCCCTGTAGAGCTCACTGGACGCCTGCCTGCTATTTTGACAGTGCATATTGATACAAGAGGTGTTATTGCGCTGGTTACCAGTACCTTGGCCAATGCCGGCGTAAATATCGCTACAATGCGCTTGTTCCGCAGCGACAAGGGGGGCATGGCATCTATGGTTATTGAATGTGACGAGGCAGTACCGCAGGAGATTATCAATCTTATAAGCGCGCTGCAGCAGATAGAATCGGTGCGTTTTATCGCCAGTGTTTTGTAAGGGGTGCAGCATGAAAAAAGAAATGCTGTCTTTGAACAGCTGGATTAAAGAGGCTGCTGAATGGCAGCAACCGTTAGACGAATTTCTTATAGACTACAATATGCGTGAGCTGGAATGCAGTCAGGAAGATTTATTGGCGAAGATGCAGGAAATGCTGGACGTTATGGAGAAATCAGTAGAGCATGGGTTAACCGGTGTCCGCTCGCATAGCGGTCTGACCGGCGGCGATGCCAAAAAGCTGGCTGCAGCTGCAGGCGCCGAAGGCTTTGTCAATCTTTTGGGCGAGAAGGCTTTGGATGCAGTTATATATGCTGCAGCAGTTGGTGAATGCAACGCGGCTATGGGCCGTATAGTTGCTGCTCCTACCGCAGGTGCCAGCGGCGTACTTCCGGGAGTGTTCTTCACCCTGAAAAAGCACTGCGGACTGGACGATGCAACCTTGCAGCGTGGTATGGTGGTTGCCGGCAGTATTGGTATGGTAATCAACGAGCGCGCTTCTCTGGCAGGTGCTATGGGTGGCTGTCAGGCAGAATGCGGCAGTGCTGCGGCGATGGCAGCAGGTGCTGCGGTTTCTATGCTTGGTGGCACACCGCAGCAGGTTGGCACAGCAGTAGCGGTCGTTTTTAAAAACGTGTTGGGTCTTGTCTGCGATCCAGTAGCAGGCCTTGTAGAGGTACCCTGCATTAAACGTAATGGAGCCTGTGCTTTGCAGGCACTGTTGGCAGCTGAACTGGCGTTGGCCGGAATCAGTAGTTTTATTAATGCTGATGAAGCAATTGATGCCATGAAGAGCGTGGGGGATGCGCTTCCCTGTGCTTTGAAGGAAACCGCAGGCGGCGGTATGGCCGCAACGCCTTCGGCTATAGAGTGGGCGAAAAAATACTTTGCCCGTAAATAAAAAAATAGCAAAGGAGACTTTAATCATGGAAGTTATTGCAACAACAAATGCACCCAAAGCTTTAGGTCCTTATTCTCAAGCTGTATTAGCAGGTTCTATTCTGTTTGTATCCGGTCAGATTGCTATCAATCCGGAAACAGGTGAAATGGTTCAAAGCTCTATCGAAGCTGAAACTCAGCAGGTTTTAGACAATATTGAGGCTATCCTGACGGAAGCACGCTTCAGATTCATGGATGTTGTAAAAACTACTATTTTTGTAGATGACATCAAGAATTTTGATGCTATTAATGCTGTTTATGCAAAAACCTTTAAGATTGAGCCGCCGGCACGCTCCTTTGTACAGGTAGCAGCTCTGCCTAAAGGCGCTCATGTAGAAATTGAAGTTATTGCCCGCCGCTGATTAACTGCTGCGAAGCAATTTTTGACTATGTCCGGTGATTGCCGTAAAATTTTCCTATTGACGCAGTGCCGGGAATATAGTATAATACTATTCGTCGCCAAGCTATTCAGCTTGGAAACAAGATGGTGGCTGTGGTGAAGTGGTTAACACGGCGGATTGTGGCTCCGTTACGCGTGGGTTCGACTCCCACCAGTCACCCCACCTTTTCAGATTTGGATGAATCTGAATAACCACTAATAAGCTTGGGGCGTAGCCAAGTCGGTAAGGCACGGGACTTTGACTCCCGCATGCGTTGGTTCGAGTCCAGCCGCCCCAGCCAATGATCCACTAGCTCAGTTGGTAGAGCACCTGACTTTTAAT
>OHBW01000956.1_pt1 | contig 12296 bp, 10 predicted proteins | sample 1577411 | NCBI WGS metagenome assembly OHBW01 (sample SAMEA3879534, study PRJEB24766) | human gut metagenome | biome: human-associated habitat; feature: feces | place: USA | collected 1985/1987 | reverse complement strand
AGCCACCCCGACAGGGTGGCTTCCCTTTTGTCCCGTTTCCGTGTGGTGTGACGCAGGCTGCGGTGTCCGGCCTATTCGTGCGTTGCCTTCCACCACGAGGTTTGCTGCTTCTGCAGCGTGGCTTCACTCGTGCTGGGGTCCGAGGTGGTGATGCCCGAGAAGGTCTCGATGGGGCGGGCGCCGCCCGACATCGAGTAGTACTCCTCCGTATGGCGGTGGTAGGGTACCGTCCGTGCGAGCTGCTCCTCGAATTCGGCCAGCAGCGTGGGCGAGGTGCAGAGGTGGCGGACGTAGTCTCCCAGGTCGAAGAAGCGGGTCGGGCTGTACCCGTCGAGCGCCTGCAGCTCCCCGAGTTGCGAGCCGTCGAATACGTCGCCCGCATTGATGCGCTTCATGATGTCGGCCAGCCGTTCCAGCTCGGCGCAGTCCGTCACGCCGATGGTCCCGTAGGGCCACTGGTAGGTGCTGTAGAAGCGGTAGAACGATTCGCAGATGTTTTCGTAGTCGGGCTCTCCGACCAGATAGCGCCCCATGTCGGCATAGGGGAATCCGTAGGCCATGATTTCGCAGGTCGAGCCGATGAGGTGGCGCGTGACGTGGCGCAGGTCGTAGGCCACCTCGACCGACGACATGTAGCAGTCGTCGAAGAGGATGTACTCCATCTCCATCCCCGCCTGCTCGATGCCCTCGGCCAGCGTCGAGATGTCGGTGCGGTAGCGGTCCGACGTGCCGCCGAACCAGCGGGTCAGTGCCGCTCCTTCGGACTCATACTCCCAGTATTCGCGTTCGCGCGCTCCGGCGGCGCTGGGCCGCGAGTAGATGCCCGATACGGGGAGCCACGCCATGCCGTGGCTGCCGATGGTCATCGCATAGCGCTCGGCGGGAGCCGTCTGCTGCACCATGCCGAGAATCGTGGCGATGCCTTCGGCCGTGGTGAAGTCGGGTGCCGGGTCGCAGGTGCGGTGGTCGAGCCGCACGCTCTCGCCGTTGTCGTAGTAGAGTTCGTACAGCAGGGCCTGCGTATCGTTGGGCATGAAGTAGACCAGGAGCCGCGTATCCCCGAGATACCCTGCGGCAACGGTCTTTGCCATGTCGGCGATGTTCTGCTCGAAGTACGAGGTGAGGTTGCCCGACCAGGGCATGTACATCAGCAGCGTCTGCGGAGCCGTGCTCGTGTTCTGCTCGATGGTGACCTCGGCCGAGGCGGCGCCGTTGTCGAGCTGCAGCGTGATGCTGCCCAGCCGGCGGCGTTGCAGCCCGGTATTCTCCTCCGTGGCCGTCACCGTGAGGGTCGTCTCGCCGCGTTCGCCGACCGCGGGGCCGGATACCTCGAAGCCTTCGCCCGTCGTTGAAAACGACCACGGGCCGCTTGCCGTGACGGTGAACGACGCCTCGGCGCCCGCCTCGTAACGCAGCACGACCTCGGCCGCATTGCTCGCAATGTGCTGGGCCGGGCCGTCGTCCTTGCTGCAGCCAGCCGTCGCCGCGGCCAGCAGCACGATGAGCAGCAGGCGGCGGACGATTATTTGTAGGTGCGGGGTTTCAGATTGTTGAATTGCCATGTGCGGTCACGTTTGTAGGTGTATCCTTCGGGTTTGTTGCGGTAGATGCGGCTGAAGTCGAAGTAGAACCCCTTGCGCTTCTTGCCCTCGATGACCATGGGCGACGTGAGCGGTACGAACTCTACCTCGCGGCTGATGACGCGGCTGCGGCCGTAGGGAAGCCCTTCGGAGGCCAGCACGTCGAGCGCATGGTCGAACATCAGGATGTGCTGCGGCGTCTTCTGCGTGTAGCCGTCGCCCGACTCCTCGATGGTGCGTATGATGCGGTTCATCCGCTCGTAGTAGGCCCTCTCGCGGACGGTGTCGCCCAGCGCTCCGTAGGCATAGGCCATCAGATTGAGCATCTTGGGGCTGAAGGGGTCGACCTTCTGGGCGTCGTTGCCCGCCGAGATGAGCTGTTCGAGGTCCTCGCGCAGCGGCCGTTCGACGTCGATGCGCGAGGCAATCATCAGCATGCGGTCCAGCGCCTGGTTCGAGGCGAAGGGCTTGTACTCCTCCTGGAAGGCGTAGCCGTAGTAGAGGTAGTGGTAGTCCTCGTCGGTCATCGTCGTGTCGCCCGCATTGTAGCGCATCATCAGCTTCGTGAAGTAGAAGGGCGACGCGGTGTTCATCGTCCGGTCGAGGATGTCATCGTCGTCGGGGACCTTGGCCGAGGCCAGCGCAGGCAGGAGCAGCAGCGCAAAAAGCAGTTTTTCGAATCGTTTCATGAGTGGAAGATGTGCACGTGGTTTGCCCATATTAACGTGCGACTTACCGCAAATCGTATTCCGCAATGAGTTTTTCGAATCGGCTGCGCAGCGCTTCCGAACCCTCGACCAGCGGCAGACGCATCGTGGGGCCGATGAACCCCATGCTGGCCAGTGCGCACTTCACGCCGACGGGGTTGCCTTCGGCGAAGAGTGCGTCGACCGCCTCGCGCAGCCGCCCGAAGGCGCGGTCGGCCTCGTCGAATGCACCGCGTTTGGCCAGGTTGATGCACTCCATGAACCGCTGCGGGAAGGCGTTGGCCGCCACCGAGATGACTCCGTCGCCGCCGCGGCGCATCAGGTCGAGCGTCATGCCGTCGTCGCCCGAGAGGACGAGGAACCCTTCGGGACGGTTGTCGAGAATCTGCTGCATCTGCTCGATGTTGCCCGAAGCCTCCTTGATGCCGATGACGTTCGGGAAGTCGCGCGCGATGCGGAGCGTCGTCTCGGCCGTCATGTTGACACCCGAGCGGCCGGGGATGTTGTAGAGGATGACCGGCAGCGGCGAGTGCTCCGATACGGTGCGGAAGTGCTGGTAGAGCCCCTCCTGCGAGGGCTTGTTGTAATAGGGCGTCACGCTCAGGATGGCGTCGGCGCCGCGCAGGTCGAACTCGCGCAGCTGGTCGAGCACCTCCGAGGTGGAGTTGCCGCCACAGCCCATCACCAGCGGCACGCGGCCGCGGATGTGGTCGGTGATGTACATGGCGATGACGGCCCGCTCGGGCATGTAGAGCGTCGGCGTCTCGGCCGTGGTGCCGAGTGCGACGATGTAGTCGACGCCTCCCTCGATGACGTAGTCGAGCATGCGGGCCAGAGCCTGGTAGTCCACCCTTCCGTCGGGTGTAAAGGGAGTTATCATTGCGGCGCCTACGCCGGCCAGTTTGTGCTGTAACATGGTTGTCTGATGTTTATGGTTATGGTTTGCGGGCTTCGGACCGCATGGTCGGCCGCGCCCTTCGTTCGTATGTGTCTCTTGTCGTTTTTGTCGTCTTGCTGCTTTGCCGGACCCTTCGGCTCAGAACAGTTCGCCCTGGCGAGCCCGGGAGTCGGGTGCCGGCTCCTCGGAAGCCGTTGCCGAGCCGTCGGTGGCCCTTCCGGCCCGGGAGTCGGGTGTTGCTTCGGTGCCCGGCGTCCCGTCGACTGCCTTCGGACCGGCTGTTGCGCCCGCTTCGGCCGCGCTTGTTTCAGCCGGTTCTGCCTCCGGCGCTTCGGCTTCGGCGAGCATTGCGTCGAAGTCCTCCTCCGAAATGATGCGGATGCCCAGCTTCTCGGCCTTCTTGAGCTTCGCCGGACCCATCTTTTCGCCTGCCACGAGGTAGTCCGTATTGGCCGATACGGCCGCCAGGTTGCGCCCGCCGTGCAGCTCGATGAGCTCCTTCAGCTCGTCGCGGCTGTGGTTGAGGAAGCGGCCCGAGATGACGAAGCTCTTGCCCGCGAGGCGGTTCGAGGCGAGCGTGCGGGCCTTGGCCTCCAGTTGCACCCCGGCCTCGCGCAGCCGGTCGATGATGCGCCGGTTCTCCTCGTCGGCGAAGTATTCGCGGATGGCGTCGGCGATGCGGTCGCCCACCTCGTCGGCCTCGACCAGCTCTTCGCGCGATGCGTTCATCACCGCGTCGAGCGAGCCGAAGTGGCCTGCAAGGTATTTGGCCGTCGTCTCGCCCACGAAACGGATGCCCAGCGCGAAGAGCACCCGCGCGAAGGGCACCTCCGTTGAGCGGCGGATGGAGCCGATGATGTTCTCGGCCGACCGTTCGCCCAGCCGCGGCAGCGGCGCCAGCTGTTCGGCGCGCAGGTCGTACAGGTCGGCGACGTTGCGCACCAGCGCATGGTCGTAGAGCAGCTCGACGGTCTCCTCGCCCAGCCCCTCGATATCCATCGCCTTGCGGCGGATGAAGTGGATGATGCGCCCGAGAATCTGGGGACGGCAGCCGCCGGCATTGGGGCAGTAGTGCTTCGCCTCGCCCTCGTAGCGCACCAGCGGCGTATGGCATACGGGGCACTCGGTGATGTATGCGAAGGGACGGCTGTCGGCCGGCCGTTCGGAGTGTTCGACGCCCGTGATTTTCGGAATGATTTCGCCCCCCTTCTCGACATAGACCATGTCGCCCGGGCGGATGTCCAGCAGGGCCATCTGTTCGGCGTTGTGGAGCGTTGCGCGGCGGACGGTGGTGCCGGCCAGCAGCACCGGTTCGAGGTTGGCCACCGGCGTGACGGCTCCCGTCCGGCCCACCTGAAAGTCGATGCTCACAAGCCGCGTGAGGGCCTGCTCGGCCTTGAACTTGTAGGCGACGGCCCACTTCGGAGCCTTGGCCGTGAAGCCCAGCTGGCGGCGCAGGGCGAAGTCGTTGACCTTGATGACCACGCCGTCGGTGGGGAAGGGCAGCTCGCGCCGCGCCGTGTCCCAATGGTTGATGAAGTCGTCGACCTCGGCCCGCGTGCGGCAGATGCGCATCGCATCCGAGACCTTGAAGCCCCACGTGCGCGCCTGCTGAAGGCTTTCCCAGTGGTTCGTGAAGGGAAGGTTGTCGCCCGCAAGCTGGTAGAGCGTGCAGTCCAGCCCGCGGCGCGCCACCACCGACGAGGCCTGCTGCTTGAGCGTGCCGGCCGCCGCGTTGCGCGGATTGGCCAGCAGCGGTTCGCCCGCCGCCTCGCGTTCTGCGTTGAGCCGGTCGAACGAGGCGTAGGGCATGAGCACCTCGCCGCGGATTTCGAACAGCTCGGGCCACCCCTTGCCCTGCAGCCGCAGCGGCACGGAGCGGATGGTGCGGACGTTGGCCGTCACGTCGTCGCCCTCGACGCCGTCGCCGCGCGTCGCGGCCAGCACCAGCTCCCCGTGTTCGTAGGTGAGCGAGATGGCCGTGCCGTCGAACTTCAGTTCGCAGACCAGCTCGGCCTGGCCCACCTCCTTTTCGATGCGGTCGATGAATTCGTGCAGTTCGTCGAGCGAGTAGGTGTTGCCCAGCGAGAGCATCGGGAAGCGGTGGCGGACGCTCCGGAATTCCGACGTGAGGTCGCTGCCCACGCGGACCGAGGGCGAATTGGGGTCGGCATATTGGGGATACTCCCTTTCGAGGTCGATGAGCTCGCGCATCATCGTGTCGAATTCGAAGTCGGAGATTTCGGGAGCGTTTTCGACGTAGTATTTGTAGTTGTGGCGGTCGAGCTGCAGGCGGAGCTCGGCGATTCTTGTCTGGGGTGTCATCTATGTCGGTCGTTCGTCGCTCGGGCTTCGGCGCAAGAACCGTGCGGCGGTGTCGCATCGGCCTGCAAAAGGCCTCTTGCGGCCTCCGAAGCGGCATTAAATATATGTATCGTTGCGTAAAGGTACGCAATTTGTTCGGAACATCATCGAATTTCGGAAAAAATGCAATAAAAAATATTCCGGGGTGGTGCGGTTTGCAAATTTTGCGTATACTTGCAGAAAATTTTTACACGTTAGTTTTACGTTGTTGCCATGACCAAACAGAATAGCGCGAAGAAGCATATCGTTGCAAGTCTCCACAACCTGAGCCCCGAACTCCAGGAAGCCGTACGCGAGAAGTATCCCCTCGGATTCACCGACGCCATGATGCGTGTCGACAGACCCAACGGCGACTTCTTCTACGCCGTGCCGTTCGATACGGACGAGGTTGCCTATCTGGTGAAAATCGACGTGAAGGTCGACGACCACGCTCAGGACGACGACAAGGACTACTACGACGACGAAATCAAGGGCGCCGACGAAATCCAGGACGACGGCAGCTCCGAAGGCCTTGAGGAGAACGACGACGACGTCGACATCTGACCCTCCGTCACCGCTTAATCACTTTCAGCCATGCGCCGTATCATCACTTCGTTTTTCGTGTTGCTCTGCTCTTCGTGCGGACTGCTCGACGACGGTCACAACGATGCGGCGCGGACCGATTATCTCCGCTTTGCTGACCCTGCATTCGAGCGCTTCTGCCTTGAAACGCTCGATTTGGACGGCGACGGGCGCATTTCGCGCTATGAGGCCGAACGCATTGTCCGTATGGACTGTTCGGGGTGGGGAATCGCGTCGCTGGGCGAAATTTCCGATTTCCGCAACCTGCAGCGGCTCGACTGCAGCGACAACGAGCTCACGCGGCTCGACGTCGGGTCGTGCCCGCGGCTGGTGGCACTCGACTGCTCCGGGAACAGCATCTCGTGGCTCGATGTCGAGGGGCTTGCGCTGCTCACGGAACTCAATTGCCGCGACAATCTGCTTTCGTCGCTCGACCTGCGCGGCGACACCTCGCTCTCGACGCTCGAGTGCGGCGGCAATGCGCTTCGGACGCTCGACGTGAGCGGCTGCGCCACTACGATGGAGCGGGTCGATACGCAGTCGAATCCCCTGTTGGAGACCCTCTACAAGGGTGCTGCACAGGAAATCCGCGTCCTGAGCGTCGACAGCCATACCGACGTGGTGTCGCTCTGACGGCCGTGCGGCCGGCGGACCTCTTCCCGGCGGGGTGCCGCGGTGATGCGGGCCGTTGTGCGTGGCCGGCCGGGAACAGTAGCCGGGCCGGTGCCGATACAAGGAACGGTTGCCGCCCGGAAGGCGTCGGGAGGAGCGCAGGGCACAAGGTACACCGGCGTATTTTTTTTGAAGGGGCTGCGGATGTGGCCGTGCAGCCGACACATGCGGCAAGGAACAGACGGACTCCGGGGTCCGTTTTTTTGTGCCGGTTGCGGGCGGCCCGCGCTGGCGTCCCCGGATGCCGGGCCGCAGGTGCACGGGGCGCCGCCGAATGCGCTGTAAGTCGCCCGGTTGGCTCCGGCAGCCGCTTCGTGCGGCGCTGCAGGACCTTCTGCGGACGCTTTTCGGGTCCAAATGTCGAAAAGTCGCCCCGGGAGTTGGGTATTTCGTGGAATATTTCGTACCTTTGGATGCAAAAAATGTCTTTTGCAGCCAATAACATAATTCGGATATCATGAAGAAAGTAGACGTCATTCTCGGCCTTCAGTGGGGCGACGAGGGTAAAGGCAAGGTTGTCGACGTACTGACGCCCCGCTACGAGGTGGTGGCACGCTTCCAGGGCGGACCCAACGCCGGCCACACGTTGGAATTCAACGGCGAGAAATACGTGCTCCGCTCGATTCCTTCGGGCATTTTCCAGGGCGGCAAGACCAACATCATCGGCAACGGCGTAGTGCTCGACGCCGTTCTTTTTCGTGCCGAAGCCGAGGAGCTGGCCCGCAGCGGCCACGACCTTACGCGGCAGCTCTGCATCTCGAAGAAGGCGCATCTGATTCTGCCGACGCACCGCATTCTCGACGCGGCCTACGAGGCTGCCAAGGGCAGCTCGAAAATCGGCACCACCGGTAAGGGCATCGGCCCGACCTATACGGACAAGGTGAGCCGCAACGGCATGCGCGTGGGCGACCTGCTGAGCCCCGACTTCCGCGCGATTTACGCCCGCGCAAAGGCACGCCACGAGCAGATTCTCCGCTCGCTGAACTATTCGTACGACATCACGGAGCTCGAGGCGCAGTGGTTCGAGGCGGTCGAGTACCTCAAGCGCTTCCGCATCATCGACAGCGAGTATGAAATCAACGCGCTGCTCGACAACGACAAGGCCATTCTGGCCGAGGGCGCCCAGGGCACGCTGCTCGACGTCGACTTCGGCTCCTATCCCTTCGTCACCTCCTCCAATACGGTTTGTGCCGGTGCCTGCACGGGCCTCGGCATCGCCCCGTCGCGTATCGGCGAGGTCTACGGCATCTTCAAGGCCTACTGCACCCGTGTCGGAAGCGGCCCCTTCCCCACGGAGCTCTTCGACCAGACGGGCGAGCAGCTCTGCTCCATCGGCCACGAGTTCGGCGCCGTCACGGGCCGCCGCCGCCGCTGCGGATGGCTCGACCTGGTGGCACTCAAGTATTCGATTATGATTAACGGCGTCACGCAGCTCATCATGATGAAGTCCGACGTGATGAACGACTTCGATACCGTGAAGGTGGCCGTCGCCTACGAAATCGGCGGCGAGCGCACGACGCGCTTCCCCTTCGAGACCGAGGCCGACATCAAGCCCGTCTACCGCGAATTCCCGGGCTGGAAGTCCGACCTGCGCAAGGTGACCCGCTACGAGGAGTTCCCCGAGGCGTTCCGCAACTACGTCGAGTTCATCGAGCAGCAGACGGGCGTCCCCGTGAAAATCATCTCGATTGGCCCCGACCGCGGCGAGACCATCGTCCGTTAGCATCGGCCCCGACGCCGCGCGGCGGCCGTTTCGTGAAGAGGCGGCCGCCGCACGGTGACCGACCGCAATGAAAGAACCGAAAACAAATCTTACAACAGATAGACAACCTATGAAACAACCGCTTAAAATCGTTGTGCTGGCAAAGCAGGTACCCGATACCCGCAATGTGGGCAAGGATGCGATGACCCCCGAAGGAACGGTCAACCGCGCTGCGCTGCCGGCCATCTTCAACCCGGAGGACCTCAATGCACTCGAAATGGCGCTCAATCTGAAGGACCGCATGCCGGGTACTACGGTGCACATCCTCACGATGGGCCCGCAGCGTGCCGCCGACATCATCCGCGACGCGATGTTCCGCGGTGCCGACGGAGGATACCTGCTCTCGGGCCGCGAGTTCGCCGGCTCGGATACGCTGGCCACCTCCTACGCCCTCTCGTGCGCGCTGCGCAAGATTGCCCCCGACGTCATCTTCGCCGGACGTCAGGCCATCGACGGCGATACGGCTCAGGTCGGCCCCCAGGTGGCCGAGAAGCTGGGGCTGCCGCAGGTGACCTATGCCGAGCAGATTGTCGAGGTCGGCGAGCAGTCGCTGGTCATCAAGCGCCGCCTTTCGAGCGGCGTCGAGGTGGTCGAGTGCCCCGTTCCGGCCGTCATTACGGTCAACGAGTCGGCCGCCGAGTGCCGTCCGCGCAATGCCAAGCGTGTGATGAAGTTCAAGGGCGCGCTTGCCACGTCGGAGATTGCCGCCGCTCCCGAATCGGTGGCCGCACAGCGTGCCCTGGGCCGCGACTACCTCCGCATCACGGAGTGGGGTGCCGCCGATGTCGAGCCCGACATGCAGCAGCTCGGTCTGCAGGGCTCGCCCACGAAGGTCAAGAAAATCGAGAACGTCGTCTTCGCAGCCAAGGAGGCCAAGCGCCTGACGGCCGCCGACGAGGACATTAACTCCCTGATGGTCGAACTTATTGCGAGCCACACGCTCGGTTAATCCGGAAAAAAGAGATGAACAACATATTCGTATATATCGAGACCGAGGGCGGCGTCATCGCCGACGTGAGCCTCGAACTGCTGACCAAAGGCCGCGAGCTGGCCGCGACGCTCGGCGTGAAGCTCGAGGCGGTCGTTATCGGCGAGAATCTTGCCGGCATGGAGAAGGAGCTGGCCCGCTATGGCGCCGACACCGTATGGGTGGCCGACGACAAGGAGCTGGCCCCGTTCCGCACGCTGCCCCACACGGCCGTCATGTGCGGCCTGATTGAGGAGGAGAAACCCCAGATTGTGCTCTTCGGCGCCACGTGCGTCGGCCGCGACTTCGCCCCGCGCGTGTCGTCGGCGCTGCACAGCGGTCTGACGGCCGACTGTACGCAGCTGGTCATCGGCGACCACCGCGACGCCAAGAGCGGCAAGGAGTACAAGGACCTGCTCTACCAGATTCGTCCCGCCTTCGGCGGCAACATCATCGCCACCATCGTCAACCCGGACCACCGTCCGCAGATGGCTACCGTCCGCGAGGGTGTCATGCGCAAGGAGTACGCCGCACAGCCGGCAGCCGGCGAGGTGAAGCTCATCGACTGGAAGCGTTATGTCAAGGACAGCGACCTGGCCGTGAAGATTGTCGAGCGTCAAATTGAGGAGCGCAAAATCGACATCAAGGGTGCGAACATCATCGTGGCCGGCGGCTACGGCATGGGTTCGAAGGAGAACTTCCGTCTGGTGCACGAGCTGGCCGAGGTGCTGGGCGCCGAGGTAGGCGCCAGCCGTGCGGCCGTCGATGCCGGTTTCACGGAGCATGCCCGCCAGGTGGGCCAGACCGGTGTCACGGTGCGTCCGAAGCTCTACATCGCCTGCGGCATTTCGGGTCAGATTCAGCATACGGCCGGCATGGACCAGTCGTCGATGATTATCTCCATCAACACCGACCCCGAAGCGCCCATCAACAAGATTGCCGACTATGCGATTGTCGGCGATGTGAACGAGATTATCCCCAAGATGATTAAGTACTACAAACAAAATTCGAAGTAATGGCTAATTTCTTTTCAGATAACAAAGATTTGCAGTTCCACCTCCAGCATCCGATGATGCGCAAGATTGTGGAGCTCAAGGAGCGCGGTTTCGCCGAGAAGGACCTCTACGACTATGCGCCGCAGGATTTCGACGATGCGATGGACTCCTACCGCCGTGTGCTCGAAATCACCGGCGAGGTCTGCGGTGACGTCATTGCTCCGAATGCCGAAGGCGTGGACCACGAAGGCCCCCGTGTGGTGAACGACCACGTGGAGTATGCCTCGGGTACGGTCGAGAACCTCAAGGCGATTGTCGATGCCGGACTGAGCGGCCTGACGCTTCCGCGCAAGTACGACGGTCTGAACTTCCCGCTCGTATGCTTCGTGATGGCCAACGAGATGGTGGCGCGCGCCGACGCCGGATTCGAGAACATCTGGGGCCTGCAGGACTGCGCCGAGACGCTCAACGAGTTCGCTTCGGAGGAGCTCAAGCAGAAGTATCTGCCGTGGGTATCGGCCGGTGCCACCTGCGCCATGGACCTCACGGAGCCCGATGCCGGTTCGGACCTGGGTGCCGTGATGCTGAAGGCCACCTGGTCGGAGGAGCGCCAGACGTGGCTGCTCAACGGTGTGAAGCGCTTCATCACCAACGGTGACGGCGACATCTCGCTGGTGCTGGCCCGTACCGAGGAGGGGACGACCGACGCGCGCGGTCTGTCGATGCTCGTCTACGACAAGCGCGACGGCGGCGTGAAGGTGCGCCGCATCGAGAACAAGATGGGTATCAAGGGTTCGCCCACCTGCGAGCTGGTCTTCACCAACGCCCCGGCACAGCTGGTCGGCGACCGCAAGATGGGTCTGATTAAATATGTGATGTCGCTGATGAACGCCGCCCGTCTGGGTATCGGTGCGCAGTCGGTCGGCACGTGCGAGGCGGCCTATCGCGAGGCGCTGAAGTATGCCCACGAGCGTGAGCAGTTCGGCAAGCCGATTGTCAAGTTCGCCGCCGTGGCCGAGATGCTCTCGAACATGAAGGCCAAGCTGCAGGGCGCCCGCGCGCTGCTCTACGAGACCACGCGCTTCGTCGAGGTCTACAAGCAGTACACCCACATCTCGCACGAGCGTTCGCTCGAGGGTGAGGAGCGCCAGGAGATGAAGTTCTACAACCGCCTGGCCGACGGCTTCACGCCGCTGGTGAAGCTCTTCTCGTCGGAGTATGCCAACCAGCTGGCCTACGACGCCATCCAGATTCACGGCGGCTCGGGCTTCATGAAGGATTATCCCTGCGAGCGCCTCTACCGCGATGCCCGCATCATGAACATCTACGAGGGAACCTCGCAGCTGCAGGTCGTTGCGGCCATCAACGCCGTGACGAAGGGTACGTTCATGGAGCAGATTGAGCGCTATGCCGCCGCCGAGTATTCGGAGGCGATGCAGCCCATCGTAGCCCGTCTGGCCGAGCTGACGGCCCGTTATGCCGAGATGATTGCCCATGTCGAGGCTGGTGACAAGGAGGCTGCCGGATTCAAGGACTTCCATGCCCGCCGTCTGGTCGAGACCGCCGGCCACATCATCATCACCTACCTGCTGGCCCGTCAGGCCGGCGAGTCGGAGGATTATGTCAACTCGGCCCGCATCTACGCCAAGCTGGCCGACGGCAAGATTTCCGAGGCTTACGACTACGTGATGAAATCCGACGTGAGCGACGTGGAGCTCTTCCACGCCGTCGAGCAGGAGTGCTAAACGAGGCTTCTGCCTTCTAAGGCGAGGGGTGTCCGCATTGTGCGG
>OHBW01000940.1_pt1 | contig 12451 bp, 11 predicted proteins | sample 1577411 | NCBI WGS metagenome assembly OHBW01 (sample SAMEA3879534, study PRJEB24766) | human gut metagenome | biome: human-associated habitat; feature: feces | place: USA | collected 1985/1987 | reverse complement strand
TTATAGTTTTACTTTGCTCGTAATATTCTTCAATCTCTTTAACCGCAGTTGCAATGTCCTTTTGTTTAGCACAGCAAGCGTATTTATATTGGTCTAAGATGAAATCATAGTTATTTTTTACTGGTGACTTTATCCAATCGTCCGAAGTGAAAGTCAAGGCTTCTTTAATCTGCTTCTTTGTTTTAAGCAAATCTTGCAAAGAGACATCGTATTTCCTAACAAAAAGAAGTTCGCTAAGACCTCCGACATTAGCCCATGCCCATTTGAAGTAGTCCCCATCCTTATTTTTTATATCTTCCACGTTCATTCCCTTGTATTTGCCAAAGGTTAAGTTATTATTAGCATCAAGGCAATTCCATTGCAAGGCATCAACATCTTCAATGAGATTTTCTATCAGTTCCCAATTTCCACACCCACAGCAGTCAATAGGTTCTTCTTGGGGAGTATCAACTTCAAACTTTCCGTCAGTTAATCTATACCCAAAAGCTTCACCATATTTCCCTTTAGGAATTACTTTTGTCACTTTGTAAGACAAGTGAAACCATCCATTCCGTCTAACAATAAATGGAGTTCCCTTGCCTAAAAACCTCCAAATATCAAAAATATTTTCGCTTTGCATAGTGTCTTATAATTTAATAGAAATTAGTTCATCCGTATAATTCATTTATTTTATTGTTAATCGAAGATATTTCTCTACATTCGTAAAAAGCAAGAATTTGTTGAATATCTTTTGCTGATATAGCATTAAGGTCTGGAATACGGAGTTTACGCAGGTGCTGACTCTGCCAACGTGAAAATCCGCCATTCATTGTGTTTGTGACAGCCGAAAGCTGGCAACGGACAAAATCGGACATCAGAAATGCTGCCAACAAACGTAATTGGACAGATGAACGCCCCGTAATGTAATAAATGTTATGCAATGGATAAAATAAACCATCATCTACAAAAACAAATGTATTGCCAGACATATCAGGCAACAATATTTTAGGTTGCGTCAACAGACTTGGACTAATGCGGTCTATCGTTTTATACCATTTAGCAGGCGATTTACGTGCAATATGCCTAGCGGAAAGCCGTTCCCTATGCTGTTCTAGGTAGGCATTGGCAAGAGGATAGTTTTCCAAATCAACAAGCGTACCATCTGAATTATAAGGATTTAATAGATACTCACCATGCCAATTAAATTGATTTCCACGGAGGTCACGTGCATTGATACTTGGCAAAATCAACTCTGTTTCAACTTTCTCAGGCAAATCACATGACACAAAAACAGCATCGGCACCCGTTGCAGCTCCTATTCCTATCTTAAAACCTTGCTGTTCGATAGTCTTAAATGTATCATTTGTTGAGATTGAAGAAAAAATGTTCGTCCAATCATCATCTGTGGGTATATCACGTTTTGAAATTTGCAAATTAGGCAGTTCGTCAACTTTACGGACTTCGCCATAACTAATTTTATTAGACGATTTGTCAGCCTTAATGACAGTTATTGAAGGATATGCAAGCACTTCCTCTTGAAAAGCATCAGACTGTTCAAGGTCTATAATCATTTTTAGTGCATATCTTTTTGCAACAAGTTGTCGTAATTTTTTTCCATACTCATTTTTAAGCCACCGATTTGAGCAAATAAAGCAATGGCATCCGCCTTCGGAAAGTAATGAAAGTGTTTTTTCAAAAAAAGGCACATATAAATCGCAGCGATAGTGAAATGTGGAATAGTTGCAACGGCAAAAGTCACGCATATCTTTAGGTATGTTCTCATAACGAATGTATGGAGGATTACCTACAACTATATCTGTTTCTTCTGCCTTACTTTTAAGAAAATCAGCCACTTGTAAATTCTTTCCAGATGGGGAAATGCCAATGTCTGTAAGGCGTTTGCGGCAATGTTCGATTTTTCTCTCGTCTATGTCGTATGCACGGACATTTCTATGGAAGGCCTCATTTGCATCAAAATGATATAATGTTGCCGAGCGCAAAAGCCTTTGGGCAATTTCAATAACGAACTCTCCTTCTCCGCATGAGGGTTCAAGAATGCGGATATTACGCAAGTCCGAATTGACATTGTAGCCCACTATGTCAAGCATATAACGAACTACTACTGGAGACGTAAATACGTCACCATGGAAACCGCCATTGCTACGAATGCCATATAATGAAGCTGTTTTACTTAAATTCATCAGAAGCACTATGAAGAAAACTATAAAAAGAATGCAGGAAACATTTAATAGAAATATCTTCAGCCATATCTCCGTATGTGTTTTTATCACTTGTCCATACGAGAGCGGCCGAAGTGTAATGGCGTTCCAAAATAAGTTTTTGACACAAAATCCGGTATCTGTCAAGGTAACAAGCACCATTAAATTCAGGCCGCACAGGGAAAAATGGTTCGTAATTGCGAACAGGCCTCTCGGAATTTTTATCACGCCCAACAACCATCAGCCAACCAACCCAAGGTGCTAATTGTCCGGGAAATTGACCTTCACGAAAAGCAGTCCATAAATCCACTGCTGAACCTATAGCTTCTTCTGTTCTATTGTTAAAATTATTGCCGTATGAACCTACTTGTGATTTTAATTCTATGGCGGCGAGGAGTTTTCCTGATGGCGCGATCACAAGCATATCCCAATCTTTTGATGAGCGGAAAAAACCAGGCAGATAGTTTTTATCTGTGATGACATATTGAGATGGTACACCAGCGTCACAAGCAACTTTCTTCAATAGTTCAATAAAACCATCCATCTGTTTACCGCCAACAACAGCACCTCGATTAGAGGAATCACCACTTTCAGACAACTGTTTCTGTTTTTTGTTCCAAAAGAAACTAACAGCTTCAGCAATCATCGCCGAATAATCTATACCATCTATTTTTATATCTGTATAGTTCATAATTCAAGATTGTGTTGTTACATTATTAGGCAATAACAATTCTCGCACATCTACTTTTAGAATATCTGCTATCTGATACAGCACAGGTAGAGGTGGTTGCACCTTGTTAGCCGCATACAGATTGACCGTATTGAAACTTTTGCCCAACTGATGTGCTAAATCCGTTTGGCTCATTCTCCTAATTGCCAAAAATTCCTTTATCCTATTCATAGGTATTTCTTATTGATGCTTGCAAAGATACACAATTTAGTTGTGTATTCAGCACAAAGGCAAAATTATTTTACGGTCATTTGTATCTCCATTGTTCCATAAAACGTATAAAGCTATGGTTTTTACCGATAATAAAAAATCCCCCGACAATTCCTTTATTGTCTTTGCCTCTATTATACTAACCTAAGCCCAAATAGAGGGGCATTTTGGTAACCCCCTCTCAAAAAGACCAATCCTTCGGTTGAAATATAAATTTAAGAATATCGAAAGAGGGTCGTTAAAATAACGCTCCCCTCTCGATATAAGCACTTTAGCTATTATTTTAGATTTTTCCCCTTACTTCCAAGCCCTGAACATCCTATCTCCAATGTTCTGCGACACATATTGCATGGGTAGCTTCGCATAGATTTCAGTTGTTTTTGTGGAAGTATGCCCCATCATTATTTGCAGAACTTCTTTGGATATACCTTGTCCGAGAGCCACCGTACAGGCGAATGGATGACGGGCCGTGTGATAGGTGATTTTCTTGTTTATGCCGCACACCGTTGCGATTTCTTTTAAGTAATCGTTCATCTTTTGGTTGCTGATTATCGGGAGAATTTTGCCGTCAGGCAATTTTCCGTCATATTTCCGCAAGATGGCTTTGGGAATATCCAACAGACGGATATTGGACGTTACGTTTGTCTTGTGCCTTTTCTTAATTATCCACAGGTTGCCGTCAAAGGAAACCTTTATGTTCTCTGCCCGCAACTCGCACACATCCACATACGACAAGCCAGTATAACAGCTAAAAATGAACATATCACGCACCTGCTCCAGCCGCTTGCTAGCAAAGGTTTTCTGATAGATGCGATCTAATTCTGCCTGTTCAAGAAAATCTCTTTCTACATACTCAAATTTCAGTTTATATGCCCCGAATGGATTAAAAGTAATCAGTCCCAAGTTGTGGGCAAACAGGACAACAGTCCTAAACCGCTGTATAAACTTCATAGCTGTATTGTGGGTACACGGATAATTTTCTCGGATAAACAGGTAGAAACCCTCGATGAACACGACATTTATTTCCCGAAAGGTAATATCTTCCAAATTATATTTATTGTGGATATATTCAGCAAGACGATTTTTAGTGAGTTCATAACGGGTATATGTTTTTTGCGTGGCTGTTTTCCCAACTTTCAGCGCATATTGTTCGTTATGCTGTGCGAACACTTGCAGGAGAGTCTTAGCCTTTTCCTCCTTGCCTAAAAAAATGTTGCGTACTTTCTCTGCTGTTACATAGCCATCCCGTTCTAAAATGGTTTGATAGTGTCTGTGTAAGGTCGCCTTGATGCTATCCAGCATTTCATTCATGCGGGTAAATTCTGACCCTCTGCCAGTTACTTTTCCTGTTTGTGCAGACCAGTTCTTAGGATTAACTTCAAGTTTGGTGTTGAATTGGACTAATTTCCCGTCAATAGTAATACGTGCCATAATAGGCATATTACCATTCTTTTTTACTTTGTCCCGTTTCAGGAAGAACAATACTCGAAATGTTGATTTCATACCTCATTGTTTTAAGTTACAAAACTACTTTTATTAACTCATAATGAGATAAATGCAGGGTCGCCAATTCCCGACAACATTTCGCCATTTTCAGTCAAATCGTACCCCTTTTTTGAAGATTTTGTCAGGGGTACGAATAAGCCACTATTTTTTGTCCGTCAGTGACCTTTTCGAGGCGGTTAGGGTAGTCAAAAGGCAATAAAAAAAGTCCCACAAAATATTGATTTTGTAGGACTTGTCTTTTTGTTGTCGCCTTTTGGCTTTTCTTTTGGTGATCCGCTTGGGGCTCGAACCCAAGACCCCAACATTAAAAGTGTTGTGCTCTACCAGCTGAGCTAGCGAATCAAATTGTTAAAGTGTTGCAAAGGTATGCTTATTTTTTTTATTATGCAACAGTTTTACTGAAATTTTGTCAATTCTGTGGCCTTTTCTTTGAAAGATAAGGTGAAGGTGTGCTTTTTTTATTACCTTTGCATAAAACAGAATAGGTGAAAATTCATCATTGTAAGTTGACATTCGAAATCTTTTGTCAGATGGTGATGCCATTGCTGGAGTGAGTTTTCTATGTTCTGGTTTTAATGAGGAGCAACGTGTTCTCGTAACAATTAATGATATGTCAACAATTTTAAATATTGAAACATCAACCGATGTCTGTTCTGTATGTCTATCGCAGGACGGAGAAATGAAATTTCATAATGCGGACTATAAAGGACGCAACCATGCAACGGTATTGGGCGGATTTGTAAAGGATGCTTTGGATTATGCCAAGCAATGCGAAATGAAACTCGATGCGGTAGCTGTAAGTATTGGCCCGGGATCTTATACTGGATTGAGAATCGGACTTTCAGAAGCTAAAGGTTTGTGCTTTGGCTTAGGGGTGCCTTTAATAGGTGTGAATACGTTGAAGATTTTAAGTGTGGCCGTTATGTTTTCACATCATGTCGGTCCGGATGATTTGTTTGTCCCGATGATTGATGCCCGGCGCATGGAAGTGTTTACAGCCGTTTATGATTTGGCTTTGCATGAAGTCTTGCCCAATCAGGCGATGATTATTGATGAAAATTCATTTTCGGAATTGTTGTCTGCCCATAAGATGTTTTTTATGGGGAATGGTGCTGACAAGGTGAAGGATGTCATTGTCAATGACAATGCGGAATTCGTTTATGGCGTGCAGTTGAATGCCGTTGATATGATTGCGTTGTCGGAAAAGGCATATCGTGAAGGTGATTTCCTTGATTTGGCATATTCAACCCCTAATTATATTAAAAAATTCCAGACGACAGTCCCCAAAAAGAATGCCCTGAAGTAGAGCGTTCATGTTTGGGAATCTAAATTTTTTAACAAAAGTCTATTATGTTGGAATACAATACACAAAAGGAAAAGTTGGTTTTACCGGAATATGGCAGAAATGTCCAACAAATGGTGGATCATTGTATGACTATTGAAGACCGTGAAGAGCGGACTCGTTGTGCGTATGCCATTATCGACATAATGAGCAACTTGTTTTCAAACCTTAGAGATGTAGACGACTTCAATAAAATGTTGTGGAACCAGTTGGCCATCATTTCTGATTTCAAACTTGACATTGATTATCCTTGTGAAGTTCTGAAACCTGAAAACCTGCACTCTCGTCCGGAACCGGTAGAATATAAATTACGTCCGATCAAGTTCCGTCACTATGGAAAGATACTGGAAGAGCTGATTGACATAGCTGCTGAAATGCCGGAAGGTGAAGAGCGTACTCAATTGGTGTTGCTGTTGGCCCATCATATGAAAAAGATGATGCTGGCGGTGAATAAGGACGGGGTCGACGATGACAAGATATTTAAGGATTTGGCGTATTATTCCAAAGGAAAAATCAGGTTGGATTCTGCTACCTGTCAGCTGCGCGATTTTAAGGAATTAATCCAACAGCCTGCTGGCAGTGCAAAGAAATCGAAAAAAAGAAAATAACGGAACCGATGATTACAAACGACGAAATATCAAAGGTAGGGGTATACAATAAGCCTCACGGAGTGGCGGGTGAGATATCTGCTACTTTCGCTTGCGATATTGATGATTTGGAACATTTCTCGACGTTGATTTCATGTATAGATGGTATAAATGTTCCGTTTTTTGTTGAAAAATACAGAAAGAAGAATGACCATACTATTCTTGTGAAATTGGAGGGCGTAGATTCCGAAGCTGATGTCAAGATGTTTGTAAATAAGCCGATTTATGTTTTGAAGCAGGAAATGGCTGATGTCGATGACGAGGTTTATTGCGATTTCTTTATCGGATTTGACATTGTGGCTGCCGACGGTTCGTTGATTGGTCATATTGAGGATGTCGACGACTCTACGGAAAATGCTCTTTTTGTTGTAAAATGTGGTGAGGATGAATTCTTGATTCCCATTGCTGAGGAATTCATTTTAGAAGTGAATGAAGATAATAACCGTTTGGTAATGGATTTGCCTGAAGGAATTGTCTCCAGTCAGTTTTAATGAAGCAGTTTGTAACTCCTTGATAGGTCGTAAAATCAAGAAAGTGTTAGAAAAGAAATATTAATTGATTAAATCCGTTGTATATGGGTGAATTAAAAACATATGAGGAAAACGATGCCGTAAAATATATCTTATCGAATCTTCCTACGGAGGTGGCTGAAAAATATTCGGAGGATGACATTTTACTGGTTATTGATATTATTTTCGAATTTTACGAAAATAAAGGCTATTTCGATTTGGATGACATAGACGAATCGGATGATGATGAATTTGATGAAACGGAACTCTATGAATTTGTGAAGAAGTCGCTGAAAAAGGACAAGGAAAATCCTATAGATTTGAATGATGTCGAGAACATCGTGCATCTGGAATTGGAATATGAGGATTCTATTGATGATTTCGATTTTTAAAAAAGGATAGAATATGAAACGGGGTGGCTTGATTCTTGTTCTGTCCCTTGCTTTGGGGTTGATTCCAACGGAAAGTGTTTCTCAGAATATTTTTCAGAAGGGACTTGATTCTATCCGTGGCTTGTTCAAATCGGAGCATGTAGCATCAGAGACAGCTGATACGGCGGCCGTCGCTAACGATCAGACTGTAAAAAGTTTGAAAAGTCAGAATGGGGCAGTGGTGGTAGCTGACGACAATGATACACATACGTTGGAGCAGCTGTATGAAATGTCGCTTGATGAAAATTTGTCAATTCCGAAATTGGGCTCGCAAAAAGAGGCTATTAGGGAGTATCAGCTGACGGTCGCAAAAAAAATGATTGTTGCCGGATATACGGTCGAAACAATGCGTTCGGGAGAAGTTGTCATCATTACTATCCCTTCCGATGAGTTGTTTTTGCCAAATGAAGTGGAATTGAGTCCGAGAGCGTCAAAGGTGCTGAAGCCATGTTTGCAGTTCCTGAAAATTCCGGATTTTTATCGCGTTTTGTTGGTTATGCATAGCGACAATACGGGTACTGCAAAATACACCGACCGGCTGACAGAAAGCCGTGTGCTTTCAGTTTTGGACTGGTTTCAGATGAATGCCGCTGCCAGTGATTATGTGATTCCTTATGCTATGGGTGCATCGGAACCGTTACTTCCTAACAATTCGATTGATAACCGTGCATCCAACCGTAGACTGGAAATTTATCTTGTTCCGGGTCTGGAAATGATTGGCATGTCAAAAAAAGGACAGTTACATTGATGATAGAAATATATGTGAAGTGCGATTGTTCCTTTTAGGGGCATTGGGCAATTCCTGTGTTTATAACCGAAGATAGAAGTTTTGCGATGTGGAAAATTGAGAGGAAATCTTTTGCACTCAGCACAACTTCCACTATCTTTGCAAAAAAAATAAAATAATGGCAAAAGAGCTAAAAGAATTGACAAAACGCAGCGAAAATTATTCGCAGTGGTATAACGACTTGGTCGTAAAGGCCGATTTGGCAGAGCAGTCCGCTGTTCGCGGTTGTATGGTGATTAAGCCTTACGGATATGCAATCTGGGAAAAGATGCAGCAGCAACTCGATAAAATGTTTAAAGAAACTGGTCATGTCAACGCTTATTTCCCACTTTTGATCCCAAAATCATTTTTGAGCAGAGAAGCTGAGCATGTCGAGGGATTCGCAAAAGAATGCGCTGTTGTGACTCACTATCGTCTGAAAAATGCCGAGGACGGCAGTGGCGTGGTTGTTGACCCGGATGCTCGTTTGGAAGAAGAACTTATTATTCGCCCGACTTCGGAAACTATTATTTGGAACACTTATAAAAACTGGATTCATTCCTATCGTGACATGCCTATCTTGTGTAACCAGTGGGCCAATGTTTTCCGTTGGGAAATGAGAACCCGCATGTTCTTGAGAACAGCTGAATTCTTGTGGCAAGAAGGTCATACTGCACATGCTACCAAAGAGGAAGCATTGGCTGAGGCAACCAAAATGTTGAATGTTTACGCTGACTTTGCTGAACGTTATATGGCTGTGCCGGTTATCAAAGGTGTGAAAACAGCCAACGAGCGTTTTGCCGGTGCTTTGGAGACATTTACTATCGAGGCAATGATGCAGGATGGAAAAGCTCTTCAGGCCGGAACCTCCCACTTCTTGGGGCAGAATTTTGCGAAAGCATTTGATGTAAAATTCATTAATAAAGAGAACAAACTTGAATACGTTTGGGCTACATCTTGGGGCGTTTCTACTCGTTTGATGGGTGCCTTGATCATGACTCACTCTGACGACAACGGCTTGGTTCTGCCTCCGCATTTGGCTCCGATTCAAGTTGTCATTATTCCTATCTATAAGAGTGCAGAACAGTTGGCTGAGGTCTCGGCAAGAGTTGAACCGATTGTGGCAGAACTTCGTGCGAAAGGTATCAGCGTGAAGTATGACGATGCAGACAACAAACGTCCGGGCTTTAAGTTTGCTGACTATGAATTGAAGGGTGTGCCAGTTCGTTTGGCAATTGGTGCCCGTGATTTGGAAAACAACACAGTGGAAGTCATGCGTCGTGACACATTGGAAAAATCATCTGCATCTTTGGACGGTATCGCAGAATACGTTGCCAAGTTGTTGGAGGATATTCAGAGCAACATCTATACAAAAGCACTGAATTATCGGAATTCTCGCATCATTGAAGTGGATACATACGATGAGTTCAAGGAGAAAATAGAAGAAGGAGGCTTTATTCTTGCCCACTGGGACGGAACAACAGAAACAGAAGAGCGTGTAAAAGAAGAAACGAAAGCCACTATACGCTGCATTCCATTGAATGGAGACAAGACTCCAGGTAAATGTATGGTTACCGGCAAACCGTCCGCGCAGCGTGTGATTTTCGCCCGTAATTATTAATGCATGTAAATTAAAATTCAATAGTAAAAATCCCGAGAAGGTGTCCTTCTTGGGATTTTTTATTCCGAATATTGTCGATGAAAAGGGTTTGAGTTAAAGAAAAAATGAGGAGACAGAATAAAATTAAACTGCCTCCTCATTTTTATATCGCGTATCCGCAATGATTATTTTATGACATCATATTTGCGGAAAATTTTACCGATTTTGTCCAGTGCAATATCCACTTGTTCGATAGTGTGTGTCGCCATCAGGCTAAAGCGGATAAGAGTGTCGTGCGACGGTACGGCAGGCGATACCACCGGATTGACAAAGATGCCTTCTTCAAGAAGGTCGCGGGTGATGGCGAAAGTTTTGTCGTTGTCGCGAATGAACAGCGGAATAATTGGAGTAGAGGTATTGCCGATTTCACATCCGATATTGCGGAAGCCTTCCAATGCATAGTTGGTAACTTTCCACAAGTGCTCGATACGTTCCGGTTCACTTTCCATAATGTCGAGAGCGGCATTTACTGCGGCTGTTGATGCCGGAGTGATACTTGCACTGAAAATGTAGGAACGGGAATTGTGTCGGAGGTAGTTGGCCGTGATGGAGTCCGTAGCAACAAATCCACCCAACGATGCAAATGATTTGCTGAAAGTTCCCATAATCACGTCAACGTCCTTTGTAACCCCAAAATGGTCGCAAGTGCCACGACCGTTTCTTCCGAATACGCCAACACCGTGTGCTTCGTCAACATAGACAGCTGCATTGTATTGTTTTGCAAGACGAACGATTTCAGGGAGATTGGCAACGTCGCCTTCCATGGAGAATACACCATCAGTAATGATGAGTTTTATTTTATCAGGGTCACACATTTTTAATTTTTCTTCCAGACTCTCCATGTTGTTGTGTTTGTATTTGATTTTTTGAGAGAATGAAAGTCGGCATCCTTCGATAATTGAAGCGTGATCCAATTCGTCCCAGAGAATATAGTCTTCACGACCTGTAAGACAAGAGGCTACGCCTAAATTAACTTGGAAACCGGTTGAATAGATAATGGCTTCTTCTTTGCCTACAAATTTTGCAAGTCGGTTTTCAAGTGCAACGTGAATGTCAAGTGTACCATTTAAAAAACGAGAACCGGCACAACCGGTACCGTATTTTTTTGTTGCTGCTACAGCAGCTTCAATGACTTTAGGGTGGTTAGTGAGTCCTAAATAACTATTAGAACCAAACATTAATACTTTACGGCCGTTAATGTAAACTTCCGTATCCTGTTCGCTTTCGATTTTTCTGAAATACGGATATACGCCTGCTGCCTTAGCTTTTTGCGGTGCGTCATACTTAGCCAGTTTCGCTTGTAATAGCTTCATACGCTTATGGATGTTTAAAGTTAAATTCACAAAATGTTTCTGTATTGGCATGCAAAAGTAGTCATTTAATTGATTAATGTGTAAAAAAGAATGTGAAAAATTGCACAAAGGGCTTCTTTTGTGCAGTTTGATGGCCTAAATTTGCATCTTTCTTTATAGAAATTTGAGTTAAACATAAAAAAATAATAACTTTGCGGATAAATTTGTAGAAAAATAGATGAAACTAACAGCTTTACAGTTGGCTGACATGGTAAAAGGAGAAGTGGTGGGTAACCCGTCCGTGATTGTCAGTACATACTCGAAGATTGAAGAAGCGGAGCAAGGATCGTTGACTTTTCTTGCAAACCCTAAATATACGCATTATATCTATGAGACACGTGCTTCCGTCGTATTGGTTCGGCGTGATTTTAAACCTGAACATGAAATACAGGCAACTCTCATTAAAGTGGATGATCCCTATGATACATTGGCATTCCTATTGAGTCTTGTAAGTAAGACGATGCCGGAAAAGAAGGGGGTTGAACAGCCGGTTTTCGTCTCAGAAGGAGTAGAAGTTCCGGAGGATGCCTATATCGGTGCTTTTGCCTATATCGGTAAAAACGTCCGTTTGGGTAGTGGCGTTAAGATTTATCCTCAATGTTATGTGGGTGATAATGTGACGATCGGTGATGGAACTTGTCTTTATGCGGGTGTAAAAATATATCAGTATTGTGTCATTGGCAATCATTGTATTTTACATTCAGGCGTTGTTGTCGGTAGTGATGGTTTCGGGTTTGCCCCACATAACGGAGGCTACGATAAAATTGCGCAAATCGGCAATGTCGTAATTGAAGATAATGTGGAAATTGGAGCCAATACGGTTGTCGATCGTGCGACGATGGGTTCTACTTTTATCCGAAAGGGTGTCAAATTGGACAATTTGATTCAAATTGCCCATAATGTTGAGATTGGTGAGAATACGGTAATTGCTGCACAGACGGGAGTGGCCGGTTCCACGAAAATCGGAAAGCACAACATGATTGGTGGTCAGGTAGGCTTTGCCGGCCATCTTAATATCGGTGACAATAACCAGTTTGGTGCTCAGTCAGGAGTACAGTCAAATATAGCTTCAGGAAAAGTGTTCATGGGCTATCCGGCTG
>OHBW01000937.1_pt1 | contig 12468 bp, 8 predicted proteins | sample 1577411 | NCBI WGS metagenome assembly OHBW01 (sample SAMEA3879534, study PRJEB24766) | human gut metagenome | biome: human-associated habitat; feature: feces | place: USA | collected 1985/1987 | reverse complement strand
GCTTCCTCCGTCACCTGCACTCGTCTTATTGCACAACAACGAGACGAGTAACCCTTTGTATCACAGCGTGACGGGTAACCCTTTGTAGGGGCGGATCTATGTATCCGCCCGTCCTCATCGGAGCGCAGTATGCTCTGTGGGACGGACACGCAGGTCCGCCCCTACACAAACCACATCAACAAGAAAAGTTCAGCCATCAGACTCTGTAACACCAGTATTTGTAGGGGCGGACGATCTGTGAGTCCGTTGTGTCAAAAGTTACAGAGTCAGGGCTTTAACGGGGACGGACGCACAGATCGTGCGTCCCTACATTCGTTACTCAGTCCGTGCGTCCTTACAACGGACTACACGTCTCGCTTTGATGCGTACGTGGGAATTCTCAAACCGCCACGTGGCTATTGGTTTTCGGGTCGTATATCGCCGCTTGTTGTTTGCAATTCGTACGCTATCGGCGTTATCCTTTGCGCTGGGTGAAAGCTCTTATGTGGCGTCTTGGGGGGATTAGTGCGCTGCGAGCCAATCTTTGCCGGTACCGATCTCGACGACAAGCGGCACGGAGCACTCGGGCCAAGCACCCTCCATCGCTTCGCGAACGAGGGTTGTGACACGCTCCAGTTCGTCGAGATAGACGTTGAGGATCAGTTCGTCGTGCACCTGCAGGACGAGGTAGCTGCGTAGCTGTTGCTTCTTTAGCTCCTCCTCGACACGTATCATAGCGATCTTGATGATGTCGGCGGCGGTGCCTTGGATCGGTGCGTTGATCGCATTGCGCTCGGCATTGCCACGCTGGGCTCCACGTGCCGTGCGGAGGTTACGCAGCTGCCGGCGACGACCGAAGGCGGTCTCCGTATAGCCTCGCTCGGTGGCAAGCGCTATAGCCTCATTCATAAAGGCCTGTATATGAGTAAAAGTGGCGAAGTACTCCTTGATCAGCTCGGCAGCCTCGCCAACGGGGATGTTGAGACGCTGGCTCAGACCATAGGGCGTGATGCCGTAGTTGATGCCAAAGTTGGCCGTCTTCGCCTTGCTGCGCATCAGTGGGGTCACCTCCTCGGGGGCCACCTTAAAGACCTTAGCGGCTGTCGCCGTGTGAATATCATCGCCCGAGAGGAAAGAATGTATCATCGCTGGGTCTTGGCTTAGGTGTGCCATAACGCGCAGCTCCACCTGCGAGTAGTCCGCACTGAGCAGGACAGCACCGATCGGCTCCTCATGGGTATGATCCACAGGAGTGCAAGCCGAAAGGCGCGGGGTGTAGTATGGGTCTGCGACAAAGGCACGACGCAGGGGACGACCGAGGTCGCTACGGATCGGGATGTTTTGCAGATTCGGATTGCTCGAGGAGAGCCTGCCCGTGGCGGTGACCGCCTGATTGTACGAAGTGTGCAGCTTGCCATCGGGGTAGCACATCTTGGGCAGCGGATCTATATAGGTGTTGAGCAACTTGCGCGCCTCACGGTAGTCTAGGATGAGTGCGACGACGGGGTGGAGCGAGCGAAGCGGGAGGAGCGTCTCCTCGTTGGTCACGTAGTTGCCCGTCTTGGTCTTGCGCGGCTTCTCCATAATCTTAAGCTCATCAAAGAGCAGTTCGCCGATCTGCTTCGGGCTATTGACCTTGAGGTTAAGCCCTCGTGAGGAGTAGCTCTGTATCTCCTTCTCTAGGCGAAGGACGCTCTCGAGTAGCTCCTGACGGGAGCGCTGCAGTGCCTCGATGTCGAGGACGATGCCGCGCTGCTCCATGTGCATCAGCACGTAGAGGAGCGGTATCTCCACCTCGGTGAGGAGTCGCTGCTCGGTAGGGGAGAGCTGCTTGTGCAGGGCGTGGTAGAGGCGTAGCGTCACGTAGGCATCTTCGCTGGCGTAGTCGCAGAGGAGCTTGGGGTCTACGTCGGTGCGTAGTGTAAAGTTTTCCTTAGGCGAGAGCTCTTTGTAGCGTATTGTGTCGTAGTGGAGCAGGCCACCTGCCAGTTCGTCGAGGCTGTGCCCCTGGTCGGCATCGATCAGGTAGTGCGCCAGCATGGTGTCGTAGAGCGGGCGCGCCTCGGGCAGTCCGTAGCGTGTCAGCACCTCTAGGTCAAACTTCGCATTGTGCGCCACCTTGAGTACACGCTCGTCCTGCATCAGATCCGCTAAGGGAGAGAGTATATGCGTAGCCTCCTCAGCCGACTCGGGTAGCGGAATAAAGTAAGCCTGCTGCTCATCGGCACAGAGCGACATACCGACGATGCCTGCACAGAGCGCATCGAGGCCATCGGTCTCAGTGTCAAAGGCAACAACGGAGCTGCCCGCCAACTGCTTAGCGAGCTGGCTCACTGCTTCGTAACCTTTGACTTCGGTAAAGGTCACGCCAACCGTCTTATAGTTTTCTAGAGGAGCTGCGGCACTCACGGGACCCGACACCTCAATCGTGGCTGGCGAACTTGCTGGCGTCGAACTATCGCCAAGGTCAAAGAGACCCACCTGTGGCGTACTCTCTGCGGGCTTGCCGATGCGCTTGAGTAGTGAGGTGAAGGCAAACTCCTTGAAGATGCGCTCTACAGCGGCATGGTCGGGGCCCCGCCACTTCATCTGATCTGGGTCAAAGGTAACCCCAGGCACATCGGTCACGATGGTGACGAGATGCCGCGAGAGCATCGTCTGCTCCTTGGCTGCGAGAAGCTTTTTCGCATAGGTCGGCTTCACCTGGTCAATGCGTGCGTAGATATCTTCGATCGAGTCAAACTCCTCGAGGAGTCGCTGCGCTGCTACCTTACCAATGCCTGGACAGCCAGGCACATTGTCCGAGCTATCGCCCACAAGCCCCAAGTAGTCAATCATTTGTAGCGGATAGCGGATGCCGTACTTAGCGGTTATCTCCTCGGCACCGAGTAGCTCGAAGCCTGACCCCGTGCGCTGTGGTGCAAACATCTGCGCATGCGGTCCGACGAGTTGCCCGTAATCTTTGTCTGGCGTGACCATGCGCACCTCGTAGCCCGCCTCGACAGCTTGGCGGCTCAGCGTGCCGATCAGGTCGTCCGCTTCGTACCCTTCGACCCCTAGCAGAGGTATCTGGTAAGCCTGCACCAACTCTTTGATATAAGGCATCGAGAAGCGTATCGTCTCGGGAGTCTCGGGGCGATTGGCCTTGTACTCTGGGTACTCCTTGTGGCGAAAGGTTCCTCCCGGCATATCCATCGCCACGGCGATGTAGTCGGGTCGCTCCTTGTCAATGATGTCTTGTAGCGTGGAGGCGAAGCCATAGAGCGCACTCGTGTCGCGCCCCTGTGCATCAACGAGGGGACGCTTGATGAATGCGTAGTAGGCTCGGTAAATCAGTGCATAAGCGTCAAGCAGATAGAGCGTAGGCATAGTTCAAATAGGGTAAAAAGTAACGGGTTAATCTTGAGGATCGGCAGAATCGCTGAGCGAGCGAATGACACGGCAGGGATTGCCCACGGCCAGGCTCATCGGGGGGATGCTCTTGGTGACAACACTCCCTGCGCCGATCACGGAGCCTCGGCCAATGGTTACGCCAGGGAGGATCGTACAGTCTCCGCCGATCCAGACATGATCCTCGATGATGATCGGGAGGCCAAACTCCCAGCCAGCAGCACGCTCCTCGAGATCAAGCGGATGCCCTACACTGTAGAGTGAGACGGAGGGGCCGATGAGTACATAGTCACCGATGGTCACATGGCCGCCATCGAGCATAGTGCAGCCACTATTGATGAAGGTATGACTCCCCACCTCAATCTCGCTCCCATAGTCGCAAAAGAATGGTGTCACTAGCCAACTCTCCTCGCCGAGCCCGCCAAGTAGTTTCTCTAGCTCACGATGATACTGCTCCCGCTCTTCGACGGGTATGCGGTGCAGGGCTTGCAGTCGCTCTTTGCACCGACTGGCCAAGAGCTGACGGTCGGTGTCGCTCTGTATATTATAGTAGCGATAACCCTTGGGCTGCGGGGAGGGTACAAACGATAATGGGGGAGTCGTGTGAGACATATAGTAAATCGATAAAAGCAGAGAGAGGTGCCTGTCATCTCCGCCACGGAGCCTGCAGCGCAAGCCTCTACGGAGACTATAGCAACAATCTCCTACCACAAAGGTAACAATAAATCCCCTCTCCTTTCTGTTTCCTCCCTATGGCACTGCAGTTTCTTCCATATGAACCTAGCTGAAGTGGGGATGAGGCAAAAGAAAAGTGGCGGCCGCTCCTCTGTGAGAAGCAGTCGCCACTTAGGCAAATGTGTTGGGGTAGGGGACTAGAGCTTGCGACGAACCTCGATCTCCTCAAAGGACTCGATGATGTCGCCCACCTCTACGTTGTTGTAGTTCTTGATATTGATACCGCACTCGAGACCTGAGACCACCTCCTTGGCTTCGTCCTTGAAGCGCTTGAGTGACTCTAGCTCGCCTGTATGGATGACCACACCATCGCGGATGACACGCACCTTGTCGGTACGCTTGATCTTGCCATCGGTGACCATACAGCCAGCTATGGTTCCGATCTTGCTCACCTTGAAGGTCTGTAGTACCTCTAGGTTTCCAGTGACCTGCTCGCGAATGTCTGGCGAGAGCATACCCTCGAGCGCATCGTGTACGTCCTCGATAGCATCGTAGATGACCGAGTAGGTGCGGATCTCGACACCCTCCTGCTCGGCTAGCCTACGAGCCTGAGCACTAGGACGAACCTGGAAGCCTATGATCACAGCGTCAGATGCCGTCGCTAGCTGGATGTCTGACTCGGTGATCTGACCGACACCCTGATGGATGACGCTCACCTGGATCTCCTTCGTCGAAAGCTCGATGAGTGAGTTGGCTAGTGCCTGTACGGAGCCGTCCACGTCTCCCTTGATGATAAGGTTAAACTGCTGGAAATTGCCCACAGCGATGCGACGACCGATATCGTCGAGGGTGAGCATCTTCTGCGTACGCAAGCCCTGCTCACGCTGTAGCTGCTCACGCTTGACCGCTAGCTCACGTGCTTCCTGCTCGCTCTCCATAACGTTGAAGTCATCACCAGCAGTCGGCGCACCATTGAAGCCGAGGATAGAGACTGCCGTAGATAGCCCAGCGGTGTCGACACGCTTGTTGTACTCATTGTACATAGCCTTGACACGTCCGTAGTAGCTACCAGCTAAGATGAAGTCTCCAATGTGGAGGGTGCCTCGCTGGATCAAGACAGAGGCGAGGTAACCCTTGCCTTTGTCTAGTGAAGACTCGATGACCGAGCCTGAGGCACGACGATGAGGATTGGACTTAAGCTCGAGGAGCTCAGCCTCGAGGAAGACCTTCTCTAGTAGATCGGGGATGCCGATATTCTTCTTGGCAGAGATCTCCTGTACCTGATACTTACCACCCCAATCCTCGACGAGGTAGTTCATACCAGCGAGTTGCTCACGGATCTTGTCGGGGTTGGCACCATTGACATCGATTTTGTTGATTGCAAAGATGATCGGCACGCCAGCGGCACTCGCATGGTTGAGCGCCTCGATGGTCTGAGGCATCACAGCATCATTTGCCGCAATGACGATGACCACAATATCTGTAATCTGCGCACCACGAGCTCGCATAGCGGTAAAGGCCTCGTGACCAGGTGTGTCTAGGACGGTGAGGCGACGACCATCGGAGAGAGTCACATTGTACGCACCAATGTGCTGCGTGATACCGCCCGCCTCGCCTGCGGTAACGTCCGAACGACGGATGCAGTCGAGCAGTGAAGTCTTACCGTGGTCTACGTGACCCATAATGGTGATGACAGGTGGACGAGGCTCTAGATCCTCAGGCTTGTCAGGCTCCTCGTCGGCCGAAATAGCCTCGACGACGTTGGCCGATACGAACTCGGTCTCGTAGCCAAACTCCTCAGCAACGATATTGATCGTTTCAGCATCGAGTCGCTGATTAATCGACACCATCATGTCGATACTCATACAGGTCGAGATAACGTCGGTGACGGAGACGTCCATCATGTTGGCCAGGTCGCTTACGGTGACAAACTCGGTCAGCTTAAGTACCTTCTCCTCCTGCGTGGAGAGCTCCTGCTCACGCTCAAACTCGGCACGGCGTGCCTCGCGCTTCTCACGTCTAGACTTAGCAGCACGCCCGAAGACGGTCTGCTTGTTGTTGAGCCGTGCTAGGGTCTCCTTGACCTGCTTAGCTCTTAGCTCGTCCTGCTCCTCGGGAGTCAAGACGGGCTCCTGACGTCTGCTCTTACGTCCAGTGCGACGCTCGTTGCGTCCTCCGCGCTCATTGCGCTGTGGAACTCCTGAGCGACCACCCTTCTTGCCAGAGCGGTCGTCCTGTATCTTAGCGCCTTCACTCTTGACATCGACTGCTCCTGAGGAGATGCGCTTACGCTTGCGCCGGTTGCTCTCTTTGTCCTTGCTAGACTTGCGAGAGCGTGAGTTACTGAAGCTACTGAGGTCGATCTTGCCGACCACCTTGAGTTGTGGCTCGTCCTCCTTCTTGGCAATGCGGAAGATCTCTGTCTCACCCTCGTCCTTGGTCTCTGTCGTAGTCTCAGTGGATGCACCTGCTTTGGAAGCTGGTGCGGGTGCCTCCTTAGCTGCTGGTTCTGATGCGGTAGCGGTTGGTTGCTTGGGAGCTTTCTGCTTCGGCTCTTCCTTTGCCTTTGCTGGCTCAGCCTTAGCGGCTACAGGCTTGACCTCGCTCTGTGCAGGCTCCTTAGAAGCAACAGGTGCTGACTCCTTAGAAGTGTCGCTCTTCTGCTCCTTAGACGGCGCCTCAGCAGAGGTCTTAGCACTCTCTACGGTCTTAGCCTCGCTCTTTGTCTCCTTAGTCTCGGGTGCCTTCTTGGTCTCCTTAGGTTCCTTAGTCTCCTTGATTTCCTTGGCAGGCGTAGTGGCCTTCGGCTGCTCAGCTATCGTGCTTGCCTCCGTTTTGGTGGGTTCCTCTGGAGTAGCTTCCTTCTGCTTAGAAGTGCTCGTGCTTTTGGGCTTGCTAGGCTTAGTTGTAGCCTTCGTCTTGGTCGGCTCTTCCTGAGTAGCTGTAGAGGCTTTTGCCGTGGAGGCTGAGATTGGATTGTTGTGCTTGTCGAGCTCTATACGCCCCACGACGTTGACCTGCGAGGTGCTCGCCTTGGTGGGGATGTCTGGGTCTGCCTTCTCTTTTTTAGCTGCTGGAGCAGACGTCTTCGAGGGTTGCTCCTCGGTGCTATTTGCTTCAGGCTTGGCAGGCTCCTCAGGTTTAGCCTTAGGCATGCTCTTACTGCGGAGGAACTTCTTCTTGGCTCTTCCTATAGTCTCCTCATCAAAGGTCGGTGTGAAGTCACGTAGGATGAGATTAAACTCCTCCTCCGTGATGCGTGTGTTGGGGTTGTTGTCTACCTCTTTACCCTTGTCGTTAAGGAAGGAGACAAGCGTATTGACTCCGATGTTGAGTTCTTTGGCTAGGCTAAACAGTTTTATGGACATATATTTCTCTTGATTGCTCGTCTACGGGTGGGGGCTGGTATTTCTTGTCGTTATGATATAGTCCCAGTCACGGTCACCCCCTATACTGTGACTAGCTAGTAGTGTAATCTGCTTACTCCTCGGTAGCTTCGTCTGCTGGCTGAGGCTCTGCGAGCGTCTCTCTCTCCTCTTCCTTGAGGTCCTCGATGATCGCCTGTGCGATCTCCTTTTGCGTAGGTACGGGACTCTTGAGCAGGTCTATGTTTTCCTGTGGTAGTCCCATCTCCTCTAGCTCCTCAAGGTCAAACTCGGACGAGAGGATACGTAGGACACGATCGATGGTCTCTATCTCGAGATCGGTCTTCTTAAGAAGCTCTGTGCGTGAAGTGGTCAGGACGGCACGTGCCGTGTTGAGGCCTATGTCTAGAAGCATCTTGATGACCCAATCCTCGATCTCATCACTAAACTCAGAGAGGTAGATGTCCTCCTCGGTCGCATCAGCTGCATCACGGAACACCTCAATCTCAAAGCCTGTCAGGACGGACGCTAGCTTGATGTTGCTGGCGTTCTTACCGATAGCTAGAGGTACATCCTCTGGACGTAGGTAAACCTCTGCCTTGGCGGTCTCTGGATAGAGCTCGATCGAAGAGATCTTAGCAGGACTCAGCGCACGCTGTATGAATAGACTATCGTTTGCCGTGTAGGTGAGGACGTCAATGTTCTCCCCATGTAGCTCCCGTACGATGCCACGTATGCGGCTACCATTCATACCGACACAAGAGCCGACAGGATCGATGCGATCATCGTACGACTCGACGGCAATCTTGGCGCGAACGCCTGGGATGCGTGCTACACGCTTGATCGTGATCAAACCATCTGCTATCTCGGGGACGTTGATCTCGAAGAGACGCTTGAGGAACTCAGGGCTAGTGCGTGAGAGCGTGACGCGAGGGTTATTGTTCTCATTGTCCACACGAGCTATGACGGCATGAACGCTATCGCCCTTGCGGAAGTACTCGTCAGGGATCTGCTCGCTCTTGGGCATAATGAGCTCGTTGCCATCCTCGTCTACGAGTAGAGTCTCACGCTTCCATACCTGATAGACCTCGGCCGTGATTAGCTCTCCTACACGCTCTATGAAGGTCTGGTAGAAGTGTTCCTTCTGCAGATCCAAGATCTTGCTCGAGAGGGTCTGGCGTAGATTGACTATGGCACGCCGACCGAAGGAGAGGAAGTCTACCGAGTCGGTCACATCATCTCCGATCTCAGCCTCGGGATCTATCTCAAGAGCCTCTGTGTAGGCTACCTGCTCGTTCTCCCGCTCGACAGCATCGTCAGCAACCACCTCGCGGGTACGCCAGATCTCAAAGTCTCCGCTATCCGCATTGATGATCACGTCAAAGTTGTCGTCTGAACCAAACATCTTAGCGAGGATGCTCCGGAAGGAGTCCTCTAATACGTGGAGCATCGTCTCCTCGTCTATGTTCTTCAGCTCTTTGAATTCGGTGAGTAGAACCTTTAAGCTCGTTGATTCTTTCTTTCTAGCCATATATGTATGTTGGGTCTCTTCTGTGGGACTAGTGTCTTATCTAAGTAATGATGGGGGAGGGGATCGCTATCAGAGTGCCTTGTCGAGATCGTACGAGATGCGCTTGAGCTGATCACGCTCGATGCGGTGTGGCTCGATGATCTGCTGCTTTTTCTTCTTCTTACCATCCTGTATGGTCTCTGTGCGCTCTATCTCTAGGACGACATACTCAGGGAGCTGATCAGCCCCCTTGGCTCCTACCTCTATGAGCTTGCCGTGCCACTTCATACCAGACGCATCGACCGCCTGCACGGGTGCCTCTAGATGACGTGTGTACTGCTCGTAGACCTGCCACGGATCGGAGAGACTGGGTGACGACACCTCTAGGGCGTAGTCCTCCTCCTCGTCACGATCGTGTAGCTGCGTGATGGCTCTAGAGATCTCGACACAGCGAGAGATGGGCAAGCCGCCCATAGCATCGACCACTACTCGGATCTGATCCCCTGGACTACTAGTTATCTCCACGACAAACTCGTCCTCGTGGAGCATCTGCTCTATTTCTGTGCGGAGTACTGCTAGATCTATCATGATACTCGATGGTTATATACAAAAAGGAGGGAACCGCTGTCGCATGGCTTCCTCCTCCATACCTAAGCTGAGTCAACTGCTTGTGAGCCGTATGACCTCAACCGGTTCATTACGATGCAAAGATAGTAATATTTCTTCAGATAGCACACGGTCTACCCAATGCAAGGTAAATAATCCAGCGTGCCACTAAGGTAATGTCGGAAGAATGAAAAAATGCCAAGCCCCTCTACCTCATAACCCTTATCATACGAAGGGATAGGAGGCGGAGGGGCTGCTGTGTTGTGTAGCGTAAAGCTTAGCGATGTGTCACTAAGTGATGACTACTCGTGTGCCGCTACAGAGACGAAGCTACGATCTCCTCTCGTCTGAGTGAAGACGACCGTACCGTCTGTCAGTGCATAGAGAGTATGATCCTTGCCCATACCCACGTTCTCACCTGGGTGGTGCTGCGTACCTCTCTGACGTACGATGATGTTACCAGCCTTACAGGCTTCGCCTCCAAAGATCTTAACGCCTAGGCGTTTGCTTTCGGATTCGCGTCCGTTCTTGGAGCTTCCTACACCCTTCTTATGTGCCATGATTCCTTAGAGTCTTTAATTATCCTACGATTTGCTTTACTAGTATCTCGGAGAACTGCTGGCGATGCCCTCTGAGCTTGCGATAGCCCTTCCTCCGATTCTTATGAAAGATCTGCACCTTCTCACCCTTCACGATGGGAGATACAATCTCACATACTACCTGCGCACCCTCGATCGTCGGGGCACCTACTGCGACTGCTCCGTCCTTGTCGAGGAGCATAACCCGGTCAAAGGTAACCTCTGCACCCTGCTCCGCCTCGCGGATATGATGCACGAAGAGCTTGCGACCCTCCTCTACCTTAAACTGCTGACCTTGGATTTCAACAATTGCGTACATTACGTTTGTCTATTACTATTATTATATAGTCCCGTAAGGTGACCGTCTACTATCGACTAGCGCTTGACAAACCTTACTTAGGAAGTAAACCGACTGCAAAGGTACAAAAAACTTGACAACCCGCAAGCGTACCCCCGCTGAGAATCGAACTCAGATCTAAAGTTTAGGAAACTTCTATTCTATCCGTTGAACTACAGGGGCCTCTGCATACCTGCACGCTGGCATATGCCACAGCTCTCTGCAAACTGCCTTGTACAATCGCCTCCGCAAAGGTACGCAATAAAATCGTACCGCCGCATACGTCACCCGCTATGGCACACTCCCTAGGTTTACTAGCCTAGGTCAATTCTTATTGTGAGGTCCTAGAGAAAGAAAGCCAAGGCTGGCTATTTTTAGTCAAGCGACATAAAAACACAATCTCCACGTGAAGAATCTTAAATCTCCACGTGGTTGTTTCTTATTTTCCACGTAGGCGCAAATCATTTCCTCCGAAGTTTCATTTGATTCCTCCGAAGTTTTATTTCTCGCCCACGTGGAGAATTTCCATTTGCCACGTAGAGAATCGAGAATCTCCACGTGGGAATTGGATTTCTCTCCGAGCGCATATGACGATTGTTATATGGGGAGCCCTCCCCGTTAGACGCTCAGAGCCGGGCGTCCCGAAGGTTTGCGTTCCGACGGTCTGCGTCCCGATGGTCTGCATCCCGACTCGCAGAGAAGCATTACCTTTGTGCCAAACAACAAGCAAGTTATGTTAGGAGCAATAGTAGGAGACATCATCGGCTCACGATTTGAGTTTGCAAATACCCATCGTACAGATTTCGAGCTCTTTGCCGATGGGTGCAACTATACGGACGACACAATCTGTACCATCGCCATTGCCGATGCGCTACTGAGAGGTGCAGACTTTGCCGACACCTTGCAGACCTGGTGCAGGCGTTACCCCCATCCTAAAGGAGCCTACGGCGGACGCTTTCATCAGTGGATCTACACGACCCCACCAGTGCCGTACCGCAGCTTTGGCAATGGCAGTGCTATGCGCGTCTCACCGTGTGGCTGGCTACCTACTCGCGATGCCGTCCTATCGCAAGCTAAGGCCAGCGCTGAGTGCACCCACAACCACCCCGAGGGGATAAAAGGGGCGGTCTCTATCGCAGACGCCATCTACCAGCTCAGAGGTGGGGCGAGCAAAGCCGACCTCAAGAAGCATCTCGAGGAAACTTATCACTACGATCTCACACAGCGGGTTGATTACATCCGAGAGCACAACAGCTTTGACGAAACTTGCCAGGTGACCGTCCCGCAAGCGATAGTCTGTTTCTTAGAGGGACACACCTTCGAGGAGGTTATCCGTCTCGCCATCTCCATCGGTGGCGACAGCGACACCATAGGAGCTATCGCTGGGAGCCTCGCCGAGGCGCACTTCGGGATACCCTCCGAGATAGAGCAGTGCGCCCTCGCTTATCTACCCGAGGATATGCGCCAGGTCGTCGACAGCTTCCGCCAAACGATCCGATGACACGGGCGCATGGAGCTATCAAGTGACGGAAGCATCTCCAGTCTACTATTATTATATATACGTCCCCGACCGATCAAAAAACGGACTCTTAAGCGTGTGTAATCGCCCCTCCACCTGTCGGATAGACTCGTTGCACGTTCCCACAGCGCACTACTCGTGATATGCGCTGAATTTAGTTGCGAAAGCTATTGCAAAAGTGGAAATAAATACATACCTTTGCAGACAGAGGTTGAAATGTAGATCGTTTCGAAAGAAAAGTTTACGACCCTAACAGCAAAAGAGTAACTCTGACTAGCTTCTTTATAGAGATGTCATCACAACTACATCTTACGGGAAGGTCTCCACGAGACAAGTATGTCACCTGTAGCGGTGGCACGCTAGCGAGTGCTTGCGCTAGGCGCTCAGCTAATCGCGCTAGGTCCTCAGCTAACCAAGGCGAGCAGAGTGACGGGGTAAGTCTCTTTTACCATTTCAATGAGGGGACTCTTGTAGAAATCTCAAGAAGTCTAGTCTATCTGTCTGATAGT
>OHBW01000925.1_pt1 | contig 12583 bp, 10 predicted proteins | sample 1577411 | NCBI WGS metagenome assembly OHBW01 (sample SAMEA3879534, study PRJEB24766) | human gut metagenome | biome: human-associated habitat; feature: feces | place: USA | collected 1985/1987 | reverse complement strand
CGACATCACCGTTGCCTCGGAGGATCTGTTTGCGCTGGTAACACTGCGCAGGCTCAGTCAGGCACTGATGCAGCGTATCCATGGCAGCTACCGCTTCATCGTGGGCTTTAACCTGACGCTGATCGTACTGGGCGTGGCGGGGGTACTGCCGCCCACAACCTCGGCATTGCTGCACAATGGGTCTACGCTGAGCATCGGTCTCAAAAATATGACCGACCTGCTGGACGAAAATAAATCATAAAGAACCGGGGCAGGGAAACTGGGATCTGTATCCCTGCCCCACTCAAAAGTAAAATGGTTAGTCTACTCTAACTGATGGGAGAGTGAAACTCTTGAAAAAACGCTCCAACCTATCCCAGCTGCTGGACTACACCGGGAGCTACAAAATCCTGGCCTACCTTTCGTGGGGGGCTGTCCGCCGTCGGTGCACTGCTGGCGCTGGTACCGTTCTGGTACATCTGGTGCATCCTGAGGGAAGTAATTGAGACCGCACCGCATTATGAGAACGCTGTCCATGTGACGCACTACGGCTGGATGGCGACCATCGCGGGGCTCCTCACGCTGCTGTTGATCTTTGATTGGCGGCTGGGGCTTTTGAGTCTCGTTCCGGTTGCTCTCGCTTTTGCCGTGATGACCAGCATGACCGGTAAGGAAATGCAGGACAAGATGACGCAGTATCAGAACGCACTGGCGGATATGTCCAATGAGGCGGTGGAGTATGTCCGTGGTATTCCCGTGGTCAAGACCTTCGGACAAACGGTATTCTCTTTCAAAAAGTTTAAGGGCACCATCGACAACTACGAGCGTTGGGTCATTGCCTACACCAAGCAGCTGCGCTGGCCCATGGCATTTTACACGCTGGCTGTCAACAGCGTGTTCGTGTTCCTGATCGCAGGCGGTTTCCTGTTTTCACGCGGCGGAACAGACGGTGGTGTGCTGCTGAACCTGCTCTTTTACATCATTATCACGCCGGTCATCTCCGTGACAATGACCAAGCTGATGTTTATGAGCGAGAACGGAATGATCGTGCAGGACGCCATCACCCGTATTGACCGCGTGCTGCAAAGCCCGGCGCTTTCTCAGCCGGAAGTGCCGCAGCATCCAAAGGACAGTTCCGTGACACTGAACCACGTTACCTGAGCAGGGTTCGCCCGCGCAGCTGCTGCAAGCGGGCGGCATCTTCGCCCACATGGTGCAGCTCCAGACCGAGAGACAAAGCTGGACGCTCACGAAGGTGTAATTCTATTTGCAGATAAGATAAGAATACCCATTTTATCTGTGGAAGTTCCTGATCAACCGCGCCAATTCTTTTTCTGCGACCCGTCTGCCAACTTCATAGCAGGCCGTCAGCTTTGCAGGATCTTTTTCCGCTCGCTTGACCGAAAGGGGAAAATCAGGGCGAATGACGAGAAGCTCACCGCGCTGTTCCTGCTTTTCGATCAGCTCCAGCTCCGCGTTGTACATCAGGTGGCGATTTTCCAGCGCCTTTACGAGATTCGGGTATTTCCGGTATTTCATGCGGATCAGGGGCAGTACCCGGTTTTTCTCTTTCCGATAGCCTTGCGGCTGCGTCAGAATGACCACATTTTTTGTGTAGCCGATGCTTTCGAAATAGGCGACGGGAATGGAATCGGCTATGCCGCCGTCCAGCAGTTTTACGCCATCGATCTCCACGATCTGTGAAACCAGTGGAAGTGAAGCAGAGGCGCGGATCCAATCGAAGCCGTGATCGTTCCGCCCGGTGTATTCGTGATAGACCGGCTTTCCGCTTTCAATATCCGTGCAGGTAACATAGAATGCCGTCGGATCTTTCTCGTAAGTGTCAAAGTCGAAAGCATCAAGCTTCAGCGGCACTTCACCGTAGCAAAATTCTGTATTGAAAAGATTCCCCGTTTTTAAGAGAGAACCCACTCCGCAATAGCGCTTGTCGCGGCAGTATTTCGCATTGTAACGGATCGCCCGCCCGATCTGCCCAGATTTGTAATTGACGCCGAATGCCGCCCCCGCGGAAACGCCGATGATGCCGTCAAAGCGAATTCCGTTTTCCATCATGACATCCATCACGCCTGCGCTGAACATTCCGCGCATGGCGCCGCCTTCCAGGATCAAACCAGTTTTCATTTCTTTTTCGCGTTCCTTTCCCTCTGCTTGCGCAGTCGGAAGCATAATTTCTTCCGGCAGTTCGGCAGATATGATGCTCGCTTAAACGACCAGAAAAGATAGGTCAGATCCTGGCTTTCCCTTGTCATTCGCATAAGCGATCCACTTCGCCGGCATTGTATAACAACATTTGTCGTATGGCAAGTTCCTGCTTGCGTTCTTGTGTGTGAGGCAACTGATTCGGATCCGGCAGTCTCCGGCAGAAATCGCCGGAATCGCACGATTTCGGTGATTTTCTTCTGTGAGCGGCAACTTCTTGATGATTTGCTTTTTTGACATTTTTAATTGGGGGAAATCGCTGGAATACCTTGACTTTATGCGGATGATATGCTAATATTTTCCCGATTTTTAGGTGACTGTCTGCGGGTGGTTCGCCGGGAAATCCATTAGAATCTGACAGATCGGAGATACATGTTATGGAAAGAATCAAGACTCTTGAGACTCGCAGCCTGTGCGACAGCGCCAAGAACGGCGGCTGCGGTGAGTGCCAGACTTCCTGCCAGTCTGCCTGCAAGACCAGCTGCGGCGTGGCAAACCAGAAGTGCGAGAACAACAAGTAATCGATCGCAATTTTCAAAAAGCTGCCGCCTGTTCAGGCGGCGCTTTTTCTGTATAAGGAGAACAGAAGATGGTACATCAGTATCAACTGAACGGCTACAACATCGTGCTGGACACCTGCTCCGGCGCCATTCATGTAGTGGATGAGGTGGCCTATGACATCATTGCGCTTTACCCGGACCGCACGGCAGATGAGATCGTATCGGCGATGATGGAAAAATACGGCGAGCGCGAAGATGTGACGGAGCAGAATCTGCGGGACTGCATTGCCGACGTGGAGGCGCTGAAGAAGGCCGGGAAGCTTTACACGCCGGATACCTTCGCAGATATGGCCGGTACATTCAAGGAGCGCTCCGGCGATGTGGTGAAGGCACTGTGTCTGCATGTGGCGCACACCTGCAACCTGAACTGCTCTTATTGCTTTGCCAGCCAGGGGAAGTACCATGGGGAACGTGCGCTGATGAGCTTTGAGGTTGGCAAGCAGGCGCTGGACTTCCTGATGGATCGCTCCGGCAGCCGCACCAATCTGGAGGTGGACTTCTTCGGCGGTGAGCCGCTGATGAACTGGGACGTGGTGAAGCAGCTGGTGGAGTATGCCCGCAGTGTGGAAAAGGAGCGGGGCAAAAATTTCCGCTTTACGCTGACCACAAACGGTATGCTCATCGACGATGACGTGATCGACTTCGCCAACCGGGAGATGAGCAATGTGGTGCTGTCACTGGACGGCCGCAAGGAAATTCATGATCGGCTGCGGGTGGACTATGCGGGCAACGGCAGCTATGAGCGCATCGTGCCTAAGTTCCAGAAGTTGGTAAAGGCCAGAGACAACAAGAACTATTACATGCGCGGTACCTTTACCCATGCCAATCCGGACTTTACGAAGGATCTGTTCCACATGGCGGATCTGGGCTTCACCGAGCTGAGCATGGAGCCGGTGGTGTGCGCGCCGGAGGACCCCGCCGCGCTGACGGCGGAGGATCTGGAGATCGTGAAGGATCAGTACGAGCTGCTGGCCAGGGATATGCTGCGTCGGGAAAAGGAAGGCAAGCCTATCACCTTCTACCACTATATGCTGGATCTGACGGGCGGCCCCTGCATTTATAAGCGGATCTCCGGCTGCGGCTCCGGCACGGAGTATATGGCCGTAACGCCGTGGGGCGACCTGTATCCCTGCCATCAGTTCGTGGGTGAGGAAGCCTACAAGCTGGGCGACATCTGGAACGGCGTGACCAATACGGCCCTGCGGGAGGAATTCCGCTCCTGCAATGCCTACGCCCGGCCTGAGTGCAATGACTGCTGGGCGAGATTCTACTGCTCCGGCGGCTGTGCGGCCAACGCCTTCCACGCCACGGGCTCGATCCGCGGCGTCTACGAGGCAGGCTGCGAATTGTTCCGTAAGCGTATAGAATGTGCCATCATGATGAAGGTGGCGGAAGATTCCGCTAACAGCTGATGGAAACGCCCATTGCTGATTTTGTCCGGCGGTACGCGGATTCCGGAATGGTTCGGGCGCATATGCCAGGCCACAAGGGGAAGCCCTTTCTGGGCTGTGAGGCGCTGGATATCACCGAGATTCGTGGGGCGGACAGCCTGTATGAAGCAGACGGCATGATCTTGTATAGCGAGTCCCATGCCGGGGAGCTGTTCGGCTCCGGCCGGACGGTGTACTCCACAGAAGGATCCAGCCAGTGCATTCGGGCGATGCTGTATCTGGCACTGACCTGCGGAAACGGATCCCGGACGATCGTGGCCGCCCGGAACGTACACCGTGCGTTCCTGTACGCGGCGGCCCTGTTGGATTTTGAGATCGTCTGGCTGTGGCCGGAGCAAAGCACATCTCTCTGCAGCTGTCCCGTGTCGCCGGACGCATTGGAGCGGACGCTGACGGAGCTGCCTGCGCCGCCTGCGGCGGTCTATCTCACCAGTCCGGACTATCTGGGCGGCATGGCGGACATTTCCGCTCTGGCGGAGGTGTGCCGGAAGCACAGCACACTGCTGGCGGTGGATAACGCCCACGGCGCCTATCTGCGGTTTCTGGAACCATCCTGTCACCCGCTGGATTTGGGCGCAGACCTGTGCTGCGATTCGGCACACAAGACGCTGCCGGTGCTGACCGGCGGCGCGTACCTGCACATCAGCCGTGCAGCGCCGGCGTCTCTGCGGGAGAACGCAAAAACGGCGATGGCCATGTTTGGCTCCACCAGCCCGTCCTATCTGACTCTGGCGTCGCTGGATCTGTGCAACCGCTATCTGTCGGATGGGTACCGGGAACGCCTGCGGGAGATGTGCGTGTATCTGGACGAAGCGCGGAAGGCGCTGACAGCTGCCGGATGGCAGATAGAGCCGTCGGACCCGCTGCGCCTGACTATCAAGGCGCCATCCGGTATGACCGGCGGACAGCTGGCAGACCGTCTGCGGGAGAATGGCGTAGAATGTGAATACGCCGATCTGGACTTTCTGGTGCTGATGCTGACGCCGGAGAATAGTGCGGCGGATATCGAACGGCTTCTGCATGCTTTTGGAACAAACGACGCCGTTTATGTGCCGCAGCCGCCGCTGCCGCTGGCTCGTGGAGAACGGGTATGTTCCGCGCGAGAGGCACTGTTTGCCCCGCGGGAGGCCATACCGGCGGCGCAGTCGCTGGGGCGGGTCTGTGGTGCCCCCACCGTGGGGTGTCCGCCTGCGATTCCCGTTGTGGTGTCCGGGGAGCGAATTGGCCCGGAAGCGCTGGAACTGTTCCGGCGATATGGCGTGGAGCAGGTAGAGGTTTTGCGCTGAAACCGTGCGCGAGACATCTCCAAAATAAAAGGAACCAACAGCAATTGAGAATTTCAGGGGGTTATGTGCTTGATTGAGGAGAGGCACGATGTTCGGCCTGCCCATCGACCGTCCAACTACCCCTGCCGCATAACAAAGGAGCTTTCGCGCAAGCGAAAGCTCCTTTTCTGCTGCCTAAACCTATTTTCGGATATCGGCACACGGCCGATACCCCCTCTCTTTTTTGGCGTGAATGGACGATCGCCGTGATGCTTCCGACCGAGCGGTGCTTGCAGTGCAGGCTGCATTTTCCGGACAGAATCACTGTTCCGAGGATTGGTTCTTTTTCGCGGCAGGCTCGTCTTAGCGTCGAAAGCGGCAAAGAACAGAAAGGAAGATGACATCATCGTTTTTTCTCTGTCAACGGAGAATGCGGCAGGGACAGGTGGGGGCACAGAGGAAGCCGCTCTGCGGGATAAAATAGCGGGGAGAGATCAGAACGGGGCGAAAGGAGCGGCAGGACAAGATATACAAAAATATTGTTTGATTGCGGTATAAATATGATGGGAAAACGCAGTTCACAGATGGATTTTGGGAAATAAGGGCTGGTTATGACTTTCTTTTTGCACGATAACCGCTTATAAAGTGCACAGAACGTTTAGCGAGATGGGCGATTCAGCTAAAAGAATTTATTGTAAATGAGAAAACAACTATTGACTAAACAATAATTCACTGATATTATAAAAATGCAATTAGGAGATACGGGATGCCGGGAGGGATCCGGCAGAGGGTTGTATCTCAAAAATACCGGGCTGCAGCGGCGGCGGGATGGAGGATTGTTATGAAAAGATGAGCAATGCCGTACCGGAGGCGAGCGTGGCATCTGCTGATCCCTGTATAGGGAAGAGAACACGGAAGGCTTCGGCGCGGCGAACAAAAGGTGACAGAACAACAGGAACAGAATGTGTTCCCCAAAATGGAGGTAGAACGATTATGAAAAAGACCAGACTGATCGCGATGCTGTTGACCTTAGCCATGGCGGGCTCTCTCCTGGCTGGCTGCGGCGACAAGAACAACGCAGACAATGAATCCAATAATCAGGGCGAAAGCAACACCCCGGAGTATTTGGTATGGAACATTGGCGCTGAACCGAAGACCTGGGATCCCACCCTTAGCGACGAGACCCTTTCCGAGTATCTGACCATCAGTATGTTCGAGGGCCTGACCAGACAGGTCGAGGGCGGCATCGAACCCGGTGTTGCAGAAACCTGGGATATTTCCGATGATGGCCTGACCTATACGTTCCATCTGAGAGAGTCTAACTGGTCCGATGGTACGCCTGTGACCGCACACGACTTTGAGTATACCTGGAAGCGCATGTGCGATCCTAAGGTGGCGTCTCCCTCGGCTTCCGGTATGACCGACTACGTGGTGGGCGCGGCGGAGTTCCTCTCCGGCACCGGTACTGCTGACGGCGTGATGGCAACTGCTCTGGATGACTATACCTTCCAGGTCGTGCTGAAGAACCCCGCCCCCTTCTTCCTGAACCGTGTCTCCGCTGACATTTTCTGCCCGGTCAAGAAGGAGTGTGTGGATCAGGGCGATGGTTGGGAGAAAAAGCCCGAGACCTTCGTGTGCAACGGCGCCTTCAAGCTGGCTGAATATCAGATCGGCTCCCACATTCTGATGGTTAAGAACGACGCGTATTATGAGGCCGACAAGGTCAAGCTGCCCGGTATCCGCGCCATCATGGTCAACGATGAGAACACCTCTCTCCAGGGATACAAGGCCGGTGAGATCCACTGCACCGAGATTATCCCCGCTGAAGAAGTTCCTTCTCTGCTGGCTGAGGATCCCAACCTGATCGTTTCCCCGATCTGCGGCACCAAGTATCTGGACTTCAACGTGGATAGACCTGTGATCGACGATGTGCGCGTCCGCCGTGCTCTGACGCTTGCGCTCAACCGCAAGGAGATCACTGACCAGATCACCCGTTCCGGCGAGATCCCCGCTACCGGCTTCCTGCCGCCCACGACCGAAAAGACGGACGGCACCTCCTATCGTACCATGGGGGCCAACGGCCTGCCTGAGCCTGCTTATGGCATCACTGCGGACGCTGCCGATGTGGCGACCGCACAGAAGCTGTTGGCAGAGGCCGGTTATCCGAACGGTGAAGGCTTCCCGAAGGTTGAACTGCTTTACTACACCAGCGAGAGCGACAAGAAGATCTGCGAGGCAATCCAGCAGATGTGGAAGGACAACCTGAACATTACGGTTGACCTGCGCAACGAGGACAAGAGCGTGTGCATTCAGACCAAGCGTGATGGCAAGTTTGACATCAGCCTGTCCGGTTGGAGCGCCGGTTACTATGATGCCGGCAACATGATCAAGCAGTTCAAGCTGGGCTCTGCCTGCATGGCTCAGTGGCGTTATGCTGAGGATGCCAGTGCACCGCACGATAAGACGCTGAACCCGGGTCAGAAGGCGTTTGAAGATACCTATCAGGCCGCTATGGCGGCTCAGGGCGCGGAGCGCGACCGTCTGTGGACGCAGGCGGAGGAGATCCTCATGGACGAGCTGCCGTCCTGCCCCCTCTATTACTATGTCTTCAAGGCTCTGATCAACCAGGATGTGGTTACCGGTATCCAGGTCGCCAAGTCCGGCAACTGGATTTTCCGAAATGCTGAGTTCGTAGGCTAAACAAAAGACTTGGGGCGTCTATGGGAATAGACGCCCCACCCCTTTCTAAAGGAGAGACCTTATGATTCGATACATATTGAAGCGGGTAGTTGCCGCGCTTATTACCATTTGGTTTATCATGACGCTCACCTTTGTCCTGATGTATGCCATTCCCGGCAGCCCGATCTCGACGGAGAAGGTCTATGATGTTGCGCTGCAGCAGGCGCTGGAAGAAAAATTTGGGCTGAATAAACCGCTGCATGAGCGGTATGTCAAGTGTTTGGTGGACTATGCTCATGGCGATTTTGGCATTTCATATTTGAAGATCGGTTTGACCACAAATGAAATCATCGCCTCCGGTTTCCCCTATTCCCTCCGGATCGGAATTTACGCATCGGGTCTGATCGTGCTGTTCGGCATCGCAGCGGGGATTCTCGCAGCGCTGCGGCAGAATCGATTTGTAGACCGTTTTCTCATGGTGTTGTCCACACTGGGATCTACCATTCCGAGCTTTGTGTTTGCAACACTGTATCTGTTTTTGTTTAGTAAAATACTGGGACTGGTTCCTGCATTTGGCGTAAAGCCGTGGACAGGATATATCGGTCCCGTTCTTGTAACATCTGTGTTTTCTATGGCGTTTGTTACCCGACTGATGCGCACCTCCATGATCGAGGAGCTGAATCAGGATTATATCCGCACCGCCCGTGCCAAGGGCATCTCGGAGTTTAAGGTAGTTGCCAAGCACGCCATGCGAAACGCCATTCTTCCCGTTGTCACCTATGTGGGCCCCATGATCGCCATGGTAGTCACCGGCTCTTTCGTGATTGAGAAGGTGTTTGGTATCCCGGGCATCGGCAGCTTGTTTACCTCTAGCGTGCTGACCCGCGATTACACCCTGATCATGGGCATTACGGTGTTCTTTTCGGTGTTTTTGGTGTTTTGTACATTGGTGGTTGATATTCTTTATGTATTCGTTGATCCCAGGATCAAGTATGAGTGAGGGGGGATAAGTTGTGGTAGAGAAAAAAGAACAAATTGCCCCCGAACTGTGGGCACCTTTGCAGGCGCAGGAGAAGGATTCTGAAAAGATCGAGAAGCCAAGTCTGACATTCTTGCAGGACGGCTGGCGCCGATTGAAGCAGAATAAGCTGGCTATGGTGTCGATGTGTGTGATCATTTTACTGGTGCTGGGCGCGGTGCTGATCCCGTTTTTCTGGGGGTACAGCTATGATGATCAGACGCTTACGCTGTCCAATACGCCGCCGATCCTGAAGCTCTATCCTATTCAGGACGACAAGAATGATATCTGCATCTATATCACCAAGAGCTATGACGCCATGGAAGTGACGTCCGACGGAGAATTGGTTCAGTTGCTCAAGCCCACTTACAAGGACGTGATCGACCGAAGGAGCGTTTACGACCTCAACGGTGAGGAATTGATCATCGATTACAGCATTTATACTCAGGCGATGAAGGACTATAACGCGCTTGAAAAGAAATATGCGGCTGAGGGCGAGGTTCCTGCTACCGCGGCGAAATACTTGTCCAAGTATTTCGGCGACGATGCCAAGAATACCACGATCTCCTTGGTGGAGGCAAAGAACATTCTGGATGAAAAAATCGATAAGTGCAGCGTGACCTATGCGGGGAAGATCCTGACGGAGAGTAAGTCTGTTTGGAACAAGACCTTTCTTCTGGGCAGCGACTCTCTTGGACGAGATTTGTTTATCCGCGTGGTTTATGGCGCACGCATGTCCCTGACGGTCGGTATTTTTGCCGCACTGGTCAACTTTATCATTGGTGTGTTCTACGGCTGCTTTGCAGGTTATAAGGGTGGAAATGTGGACACGATCATGATGCGCATTGTGGACGTGATTGACTCGGTTCCTGTGACGCTGTACGTGATCCTGATCATGGTGGTCATCGGTTCCGGTATGCAGTCCATAATACTGGCGCTGGGACTTACCTACTGGGTCAGAATGGCACGTATCGTACGCGGACAGGTGCTCAGCTTGAAAAACAGCGAGTTCGTGCTGGCGGCGAAAACACTGGGTGCCTCTACGGGGCGTATTTTTGTCAAGCATCTGATCCCCAACATGATGGGTACGATCATGGTGGCAATTGCCATGCAGATCCCCAACGCCATTTTCACCGAGGCGTTCCTGAGTTTTATCGGCCTTGGTATTCCGGCTCCCAAAGCATCGTGGGGCACGCTGTGCAACGATGCGCTGTCCAGCATTTATGTCTATCCCTATCAGCTGCTTATCCCTGCGATAGCGATCTCGGTGACCATTCTGGCCTTCAACCTTTTCAGCGATGGCTTGAGGGATGCCTTTGATCCCAAGCAAAGAAAGTGAGGCGGAGAGCTTTGTCAGAAGAATTATTGGAAGTGAAACACCTGAGCACCTCTTTCTTTACCCATGTGGGTGAAGTCAAGGCAATCCGCGACATCAGCTTTGCGGTGGATCGCGGAGAGTTTGTTGGCATCGTCGGTGAATCGGGCAGCGGAAAGAGTGTTACCTCTCTGTCTATTTTGCGGCTGCTTCAATATCCCGGAAAGGTTACCGGGGGCGAAATTCTGCTGAACGGTGAAGATCTTTTGAAAAAGGACAAGCGGGAGATGCGAAAGATCCGGGGAAATCAGATCTCTATGTGTTTTCAGGATCCCATGACGGCACTGAACCCGCTGTATACGATCGGAAATCAGATCAACGAGGTTATTTTAGAGCATCAGAAGTTGACAAAAGCGGAAGCAACTAAGAAGACCATCGAGATGCTGGGCATGGTCGGTATCCCGGATCCGGAAGCCCGTGTTAAGTGCTATCCCTATGAGTTTTCCGGCGGTATGCGTCAGAGAGCGATGATCGCCATGGCACTGGCGTGCCAGCCTGAACTGCTCATTGCCGATGAACCGACAACTGCATTGGACGTTACGATTCAGGCGCAGGTGCTGCGCTTGTTGAAGGACCTGCAGGAGCGCACGGGTACATCCGTTATCTTGATCACGCACGATCTTGGCGTCGTTGCGAGTTCCTGCAGCCGAATCCTTGTAATGTACGGCGGTCAGATCATGGAGACGGGCAAGGTGGAGGACATCTTCTATAAGCCGCACCATCCCTATACGATGGGACTGCTCAAGTCTATCCCGAAGGCGGGCGGAACGAATCAGCGTCTTGAGTCTATCTCGGGAACACCGCCCGATATGCTCAATCCGCCGAAGGGCTGTCCTTTCTATCCGCGCTGTGAATTTGCGATGCAGATCTGCAAGGAAAGCGCCCCGCCGGAGTTTGAACTCGGGGAAAACCACTGTGCCAAGTGTTGGCTGTGCCATCCGGAGGCACCAAAGCCGGAAAAGTATCAGAGGCAGAAGGGAGGCGTACGGAATGGCTGAGCATCTGCTGGAAGTTGAAAATCTGAAAATGTACTTTAAGAAGGTAAACGGTGTGTTCCGCCGCAAGACATCTTACGTGAAAGCGGTGGATAACATTTCCTTTACCATCGATAAGAAAGAGACATTCGGCCTTGTGGGCGAGTCTGGATGCGGAAAGACCACGACCGGACGAGCGCTGATCCGCCTTTATGAGCCGACGGGCGGCACCATTCGCTATGACGGCGAGGATATTACAAAGCTCTCGGCAAAAGAATTTATGCCTTATCGGAAAAAGATGCAGATGATCTTTCAGGATCCGTATGCCTCTTTGAATGCAAGAATGACGGTGTCCGATATTATCGGCGAGCCGTTGGATATCCATCACCTTAAAACGGGCAAAGAGCGAGAGGAATTTATTCTGGAGCTGCTCGACCGCGTCGGACTGAATAAGGATCACGCCAGCCGTTATCCGCATGAGTTTTCAGGCGGTCAGCGGCAGAGAGTGGGAATTGCCCGCGCTTTGGCGGTTGATCCGGAGTTTATCATCTGCGATGAGCCGATCTCTGCACTGGACGTTTCCATTCAGGCGCAGGTGGTCAATATGCTCAAGGATCTGCAGGAAGAGTTTGGCCTGACCTATCTCTTTGTGGCGCACGATCTGTCTATGGTGCGCCATATCTCCGACCGCATCGCCGTCATCCACAAGGGCGACATCGTGGAGCTGGCCGACGCCGAAGAGCTTGTGACCCACGCCATCCATCCCTATACCCGCAGCCTGCTGTCGGCCATCCCCATGCCCAGTCCCCGCCGCGAGCGGCAGAAAAAGCTGCTGGTCTATGACCCCTCCATGCACGACTACTCCACGGAGGCTCCCCAGTGGCGGGAGCTTCGGCCCCGTCACTGGGTGCTCTGCAGCGCCTCCGAGGCCGAAGACTGGTGCCGGGAATTGTAAACTTTTTCTTGCGTTTTTCTCATTGTGGCCTCTCTGTTTATTGACTTTTGTTCTCTGCTCTACTACAATAACAGGAGTGGCTTTGTAACAAAACGAAACAAAACATT
>OHBW01000905.1_pt1 | contig 12725 bp, 10 predicted proteins | sample 1577411 | NCBI WGS metagenome assembly OHBW01 (sample SAMEA3879534, study PRJEB24766) | human gut metagenome | biome: human-associated habitat; feature: feces | place: USA | collected 1985/1987 | reverse complement strand
TGGATTTTGCACTCTCTGACCTGCAAGCCGCCTATGACAAAGCTGCGGCGGGGGAGACCGTCGATGTGCCGAACGCCGCGGTCGAGCTGCCGGACGTGACGACCGAGCAGCTTGAGCAGGTGATCTTCCGCGACGAGCTCAGTTCTTACACCACGAAGGTCGGCGGCGCACCCGGCCGCCGCGCGAACGTCAAGCTCACCGCCTCGCGCATCAACGGCTACATTATGAACGCCGGCGAAACGATGAAATACGGCCCGCTCGTCACGCCCTTTACCGCGGCGAACGGCTACAGCCCCGCGCCGGGCTACTTGCAGGGCAAGACCGTTGACATGGTCGGCGGCGGCGCGTGCCAGGCGAGCTCTACGCTCTATGCCGCCGCGCTCTACGCCAACCTTGAGATCGTGCAGCGCACGAACCACGGCTTTGCCTCCGACTACATCGGCCTCGGCCTTGACGCGACGGTCGCCGAGGGCGGCCCTGAGTTTGAGTTCCGCAACAATACCAATTATCCCATCAAGGTCTGCGCCGAGTATACGACGAGCGGCAACAAGAATTATCTCAAGATCACCATTCTCGGCACCAAGGTGGACGACACCTATGTGAAGATCCGCGCCGACGTGCTTGAGACCATTCCGTTTACGGAGGAGATCATCGAAACGGACGAGCTGGCTCCCGGCGAGCGCAAGGTCGAGCAGACCGCCTACACCGGCTACAAGGTAAAGACCTACCGCAATGTCTACTCCGGCGACGGCAAGCTCATCTCCTCGACCTTTGAGGCGAACAGCAACTACAAGGCGCGCAACCGCATCGTGTACGTCGGCAAGTTCGCCGTCACGGTGCCGACCGACCCCGGCGTGACCGCACCGGTCGATCCCGGAACCACCGCGCCCATCGACCCCACCGTGCCGGTCGACCCCGGTACGACCACCGATCCCGGTGTGACCGACCCCGGCGCCACGACGGAGCCGCCCGTTGTGGAAATGGAGCGCCCCGGCTGGCTCGATACGGGATTCGACTGAGAATTTCATAAAAAAAGAGGGCGATTCTCTCATGTGAGAGGATCGCCCTCTTTCTCACGCTCGCTGTGGGTGGCAGGGAACGAAAAAAGGATCACTGTTTCTTGCGGATCAGAATGAACGGGGTGCACTGGTCGTCCTGACCGGCGGGGTTGTCGCGAATGATCTCGCAGAGCTGCTCGTCGGTGAGGGTCACGCAGTCGGCCTTGCCGAGAATGTCGCGCGTGAGGTCGTTGGCATCGACGATCATCGCGCGCACGCCGGTCTTTTCGAAGATCTCATTACAAACGCCCGAGGGATTTTCAGGGATGCGAATGCCGTAATCGCCATAAACCGGGAACACGTCGGGGTAGAAGCCATCGAGTCCCGTGACCTCCATACCGACCATATCATAGAAAATGCCGTGCTTGCCCACGAGCTTGCCAAAGCCCGCGCAGATGGCGGCCCAGAGGACCTTCCATGCGCCGCACTCGTCGATGGCGAACTGCATCTTGCACACCTCGCCCACGCCGATGCCGGCGCTGTTGTGCTGAATGGCAAAGCGGCTGAGGAACTTTGCCAGCCACGAGATCTTCATATCCTTGCGATAGACCACGCGCTTCTGGCACAGGGCGATGATCTTTTCGCTGATGCTCAGAAGGTCGCCCTCTTCATAGAGGGGCTTGACGTAGCGGTTGACAAGCTCGATATAATCCTCGCCGATCTCGACAAAGTGCGTCTGAATGGCGTGGCGAAGGTAAATGCCCGTGGAAGTCTCGATTTCGACATTCTTGGAGCCGTTTGCAACAAAATCCATAAAAAAGCCTCTTTCGTGCAAAATTTGGGATCCGTCAATAGAACCGATGGTATTGTACCACAAAATCTGCAAAATGCTACTATAAATTGCAAAAATCCAAAAAAGAAATGAACGCGCCGCCCGCGGCGCGTTCTCTGCGCGGCGGGCGGCGTGTATCAAAGAAAAAAGAGAGTTTGGAAAGGCCGTTTCCGGCCGGAAGAGCGTTACTTTTCGGTGATGACCTTGAGCACCTTTTCGTAGCTTTCCTGCGCCACGGGAATGGCGTGTGCAAGCAGCTCTTCGCCCTTTTTGCAGCACTCATCGGCAAAGGCCTTGTCCTTCAGGGAGGAAAGGTTGATGAGCACGTTCAGCCATGCGCTCTGCATGGCGGTCTTGAGCGTGAGCGCGGCGATGCCAAGATCGCTGACGACGTTCGGGTTCGTCGTGCCGACAAGCTCGGCACAGAGGTCGATGGCCTCGGCGCAGATCTCCATCATCGTCAGCGGTACCTGCGTGCAGCTGCGGAAGCTTGCCTGCACGGCGCCGCGGCGAATGGCCTTGTGCGCGTCGTCGTCCTTCGGGAGGGCGAGCGATTCGATCAGAACGTCGAAGACCTCGCTGTCGCGGTTCATGACGTCGATAAAGCGCTCCTTGAGCTCATTGCCCTTGGCAATGGCGTCCAGAAGGCGCTCGCGGTCGTTCTCAAAGCCCTTCTTGTCCAGCGTCAGGCCGTTGACCATCATCGTCAGCGCGACGCCGACGCCGCCGGCAAGACCGGCCACAGCGCCGCCGCCGGGCGCGGGAGTGCCTGAACCGACCTCGTTGATGAGCTCGGTAACTTTCATATCTGCGATCTTCATAGCGTTCCTCCCGGTAATTTTAGAGTCAGAAGAGAATATGTCAGGAAGAGGCGGATGGTTCCGCCTCTTCCTTGGGGATCAAAAGAGTAAAATCTGTGAGGCAGCCGTTTCTTAGAACAGGCCGGTGATCTTGCCGTTGGCGTCGATGTCGATGCGCTCGGAAGCGGGAACCTTGGGAAGACCCGGCATGGTCATGATGTTGCCGGTCTTGGCAACCAGGAAGCCGGCACCGGCGTTGACCTTGATCTCGCGGACGGTGATCTTGAAGCCGCGGGGAGCGCCCAGCTTGGTCTGATCGTCGGAGAAGGAGAACTGCGTCTTGGCCATGCAGATGGGCATCTTGTCGAAGCCGAGCTCAGTGAGCTGAGCAGCCTGCTTCTTGGCGTCGCCGGCGAGCACCACGCCGTCAGCGCGGTAGACCTTGGTGGCGATCTTGTTCAGCTTCTCTTCGATGGAATCCTCCAGGTCGTAGACGAACTGGAAGTGATCGTTGGTGGTGTCCTCAGCGAGGCGGATAACTTCCTCAGCCAGAGCCTTGCCGCCCTCGCCGCCCTTGGCCCAAACCTCGGACAGACGGACGTTGACGCCCTGCTCCTTGCACTTGGCCTCAACGAGGTCGAGCTCGGCCTTGGTGTCGGTCGGGAAGGCGTTGATGGCGACGACGCAGGGAAGACCGTAGACGTTCTTCACGTTGTCGACGTGCTGGAGGAGGTTGGGCAGGCCCTTCTCGAGAGCCTCGAGGTTCTCGTTGTTGAGCTCAGCCTTGGGCACGCCGCCGTGATACTTGAGAGCGCGGACGGTGGCGACGATGACAACAGCGTCGGGGTGGAAGCCACCGGCACGGCACTTGATGTCGAGGAACTTCTCGGCGCCCAGGTCAGCAGCGAAGCCGGCCTCGGTGACGGTGTAGTCGGCGAGCTTCATCGCGGTCTCAGTGGCCTGGATGGAGTTGCAGCCGTGAGCGATGTTGGCGAAGGGGCCGCCGTGGATGAAAGCGGGGGTGTGCTCGAGCGTCTGGACCAGGTTGGGCTTGATGGCGTCCTTCAGGACGGCAGCCATGGCGCCCTCGGCCTTGAGGTCATGCGCGGTGATGGGCTGACCGGCGCGGTTGTAGGCGACGACCATCTTGGCAAGACGGGCCTTCATGTCGGCAAGGTCGGCAGACAGGCACAGAACGGCCATGACCTCGGAGGCAACAACGATGTCGAAGCCGTCCTCGCGGGGCACGCCGGAGGCCTTGCCGCCGAGACCGCAGACGATGTGACGCAGCTGACGGTCGTTCATATCGACAACGCGCTTCCAGGGGATATTGCGCACGTCGATGTCGAGAAGGTTGCCCTGCTGGATGTGGTTGTCGATCAGGGCAGCCATGAGGTTGTTGGCGATGCCGATGGCGTTGAAGTCACCGGTGAAGTGCAGGTTGATGTCCTCCATGGGGACGACCTGAGCGTAGCCGCCGCCGGCAGCGCCGCCCTTGACGCCGAACACGGGGCCCAGAGAGGGCTCGCGCAGGCAGACGATGGTGTTCTTGCCGAGCTTGTTCAGCGCGTCGGCAAGGCCGACGGAAGTGGTGGTCTTGCCCTCGCCGGCGGGGGTGGGGCTGATGGCGGTCACCAGCACGAGCTTGGACTTGCGGGGCAGGTCCTTCAGGGCGTGGATGTCGACCTTGGCCTTGTAGTGGCCGTAGTTCTCGAGCTGCTCGGGCTTGATGCCCACCTTAGCAGCAACTTCCTCGATGGGGAGCATTTGGGACGCCTGGGCGATCTCAATGTCGGTCATGGGAATTACCTCCTGATTTTTTTAAGTATCTAAAACGCAGAGAATTCTCTCTAATTGACAATTGGAATTATATCCGAAGGCGGGGAAAAGGTAAACGATTTTGCAAGCCTCTTTTTTTCAAAAACCTTAAAAAATTAAGTGTTCTTTTTCCTCCCTGAAAAAAGAGAAAAAGGGGGGATTTTGGGCGATTTTTGCCGCCCGCGCCGCGCACTAAAAGGGGAAAGCGACGGACGGGGGAAGCATTCTTTCATTTGTGCGGGCGTTACAGCGTGATGCGCGCAGGCTCGTCCAGCGTGACCTTACCGCCGATGTGAGCCGCGACGACTTTGCCGCCCTGCCGCTCAACGCTTGCGCGGACGACGCCCGCAGGCTGAATATAGTCGCAGGAAAAGCCGCCGTTTTCCATCTGCTCGCTCTGCGCGACCGCACAGGCGACGCTGCCGCTGCCGCAGCTGCCCTCCCAGACAAGGCTGTTCGTATCGATCACCTTAACGAGCGGCGTCATGCGGTGCGTTTCCGCATCTAAGAAAATGACACCGCAGGCATCCAGCCCTGCAATTTGGGAAAAGATGGGCTCGACCGCGCGGAAGAACTCTTCGCTCGGTTTCACGCCCTCGACCACAAGGTGGGCGATACCTGTTAAGTCAACAAGCGTCCCCTCGTGACCGTTTGCGGTGACGCGCTGAACGCTGCGCGGGCAAGGCATCTCGGCGCGTGCCGTGCCTGCTTCCAGATCGACCTGCGCGGTCACGATATGGTCGCAGCCGCTCACGCGCAGCTTAACAGACGAAAGCCCGCCCTTTTGCTGTGCAATGTACATGCCGTAGGCGCGCGTTGCGTTGCCGCAGAATTCGCCGCCCATCATCTCCATATGCCCGTCCGCGTCATCTTCCGCAGGGCAGACATAGCCGACCTGCTCGGCCTTGAGCGCCGGGATCGCCATGATCTTCTCCGCGATGGCCGCGCGCTGTGCCTTTTCGACTTGGTCGAGCACGAAGATCGTGATGTTCCCCGCGGGGTCCGCCCGCAGGATATTGAGTTCCATGGCAGTTCCCTCCGTTTCTATCAAAATTAGACAAAAAGATGGTGTAAAGCCTACTAAGACTTTACACCACCTTGCATTGTATTGTCAACTATTTACGCCGCGCGCAGTGCGTTTGCGGCACAAAGAGCACGATTTCGATTATTCGAAGTCGGGGATATACTCCTTGACGATGTCGAGCAGCTCGCCGGAGCGGATCATCTCTTCCACCGCACGGATGTCAGGCCAGATCTCGCGGTCGATCTCGTAGAAGGCGACCTTCTCGCGGACGTGCTGGTAGAGAGCCTCATGCAGCGGGGTCATGCCCTGGCCGTGAGTGTTCAGGCGGCGACGGATGTCGATGGCCTGGCAGGCGGTCATCAGCTCGTCGGCGAGGACGTCCTGCGTGTTCTGCAGGATCATCTTGGCCTTACGGGCAGCAGTGGTACCCATGGAGACGATATCCTCCTGGTTGGCGGAAGAGGGGATGGAGTCGACGGAAGCGGGGTGAGCGTAGATCTTGTTCTCGCTGACCATGGAAGCGGCAGCGTACTGAACGATCATGAAGCCGGAGTTGACGCCGGCCTTGGTGGTCAGGAACGCGGTCAGGCCGTTGGACAGAGCCGGGTTGACCATACGCTCGGTGCGGCGCTCGGAAGCGTCGGCCAGCTCGCTCGCGGCGATGCCGAGGAAGTCGAACGGCAGGGCCATGGGCTCGCCATGGAAGTTACCGCCGGAGATAACAGCCTCGTCGTCGAGGAACATCAGCGGGTTATCGGTGACAGCGTTGAGCTCGATCTCGACCTTCTCGCGGACATAGTCGAGAGCGTCACGGCAGGCGCCGTGCAGCTGCGGGATGCAGCGCAGGGCGTAAGCGTCCTGAACGCGATCCTTCTGGCAGTTGTCGAGGATCTCGGAACCGTCGAGCAGCTTGCGCATGTTCGCGGCGACGAGCATCTGGCCCTTCTGGCCGCGCACCTGATGGATGCGGGGGTCGAAGGCGTTGCGAAGACCCGTCAGGCCCTCGAAGGACATGGAAGCGATCACGTCGCCGAGTTGGGCGGCGCAGATGGTGTCGTACAGGGCGAGAGCACCGACGGAGGTCATCGCGCAGGTGCCGTTCGTCATGCCGAGGCCTTCCTTGGAGACCAGGGTGTCGAGCGTCTTGATGCCAGCCTTGGCCATGGCCTCAGCGCCGGGCATCTTCACGCCCTCGTACATGGCCTCGCCCTTGCCGAGCATGGGGAGCGTCATGTGAGCGAGAGGGGCCAGGTCGCCGGAGGAGCCGAGAGAGCCCTTCTGCGGGACGACGGGGGTCACGCCCTTGTTGAGCATCTCGAGCAGCATCTCGACGAGGATGGGGCGAACGCCGCTCACGCCGCCGCACAGAGCGTTGGCACGCAGCAGCATCATGCCGCGGACGATCTCGTCAGCATACGGCTCGCCGGCGGCGGTGCAGTGGCTGAGGATCAGGTTGGTGGAGAGCTGGTTGCTCATCTCCTTGGGGACGGCGACCTTCTGGAACTCGCCGAAACCGGTGGTGATACCGTAGGCGACGCGGCCCTCGGCAGCGATCTTCTCGGCGAGAGCGCGGGACTTCTGCATGGCTTCCAGAGCGGAGGGAGCCAGCTCGACGGTCGCATTGTAGCGAGCGATGGCGACGAAGGATTCGAGGGTCAGGCTGTGACCATCGACGACGACATGCTTGATCGCGGTAGGATTCATGATCATGGTAATTATCCTCTCTTTTTCCTTTTTCTATTTTTCCGGTTGCCCGGTGATTTGGCATGCACGGCGAACCGTGCCGCCGGATGCAAGATACCTTTCGGAACGCACCCCTGATATCTCCGCATTTGCCCGATGTGGAAGCGTTCCGCCCGCGGGGAATATCCCACGAGATTGTTCTATCATAGTATAGCATGGTTTTGTGCAAAATCAATAGTTTTCTTGCTAAAAATATTTTCTTTATTGTGCGTTATCACCATATCAAGATAACACGTTAACAAGGTAAATCGCTAATTTGTGAAAAGTAAATAAAAAAAGCGCTCCGCAAATGCGGAGCGCCTTTCATAATTTGTGAAAAGTTCACAGCTGTTTACTTTTTCCGCTTCCCAGAGGACTTCGGTTCGGGTGCTTCGTAATCCATGATCCGAATGGCGGGATTCTTCTTTTTCGCAAAGGCAGCGATCTCGTCGAGTGATGCGCGCGGGAAGAAAAATGCCTTTTCCGCATTGCCGTAGCCGATGTGCAAGCGCACGAGCTCGGCGTGGTTGCGGTCCTCGCACACGATGACGCTGATGTCCTCCCAGGGATAGCACTCATAGTTCGTGGTGAACTGCATGTTGTAGAAGATCTCAAGACCGCGGCTCGTGAGAGCGGCGTCCTTTTTGGTCATCATCGTCACGAGGTACATCACGGAGAATACGAGCGAGATGATGGAGAGCATCGGGTTGCGCCCGCGCTGCGATAAGCCGTAGAGCAGCAGGAGGACGACCAGAACCCAGCCGCCGACCTGCACCCACTTTTTACGCGGCTTGAGCGTCAGTTGGGCGGGGAAGATCGGGGGCGGGACGGATTCCCAGGGAAGCGATTGTTTCACAGCGGTGATTCCTTTCTAAGTAAAGCAGGGAGCGTAGATTACGCGCTGATCTTGGGAGCCTTGCCGGCAGCGCGGAGGGCTTCGAGGTTGGCAACAGCCTTGGCGTGAGCCTCTTCCGGAGCACCGGCGGGCTTGCCAGCCTTGGTCTTGCCGAAGATGTTGGTGTAGGAACCGTCAGCCCAGAAGATGTTGCGGCCGAACGCAGCGGTCACATAGGCGTAAACGGGGTTGAGCAGGTTGACGAACGCGTACGGGAAGAACACCAGCGGGCTCATGCCGAGAACGCCGGTCTGGTAAGCGCCGCAGCCGGTCCAGGGGAACATAACAGCCCAGAGGGTACCGGCATCTTCCAGAGAACGGGAGAGCATATTGCGGCCGAGGCCGAGCTCATCATACTTGTCGGCATAGATGGGGGCGGGAACGCCAATGCCGAGGAACTGGTCGCACATGGTGGCGTCGCAGAAGATGGAGGTCAGCAGGGTGGCGAGGATCAGGCTGCCAACGGAGTGGATCTTGTGCTTGAGGCCGCCGAACAGACGCTCGATGCAGCCGCAGCGCTCCAGAGCACCGCCGTAGGCGAGCGCGAGGAGGATGAGGTTGATGGTCCACATGGTGCCGTCCATACCGCCGGCCTTGCCGAGGATGGAGTCAGCGACTTCGTTGCCGGTCTCAACGCTGATACCGTAGTGCAGCGTGTTGAAGATGTCGCCCAGGGCGCGGGAGCCGTAGATGTCGGTGGACTGGAAGATGATCATGAAGATCGTTGCGGTGGCAACGGAGATGGCGATACCGACGAGGCCGGGCACGCGCAGGATGCACATCACAATAACAACGATGATGGGGATGAGCAGCAGCGGGGAGATGGTGAACACGCTGCGGAAAGCATCCTGGATACCCTGGGCAACGGTCGGATCATAGGCGCTGGCATCGATGTTCAGGCCCATGATGGTGTAGAGGATGAGGGCGATGACCAAGGTCGGGCCGGTGGAGGAGACCATCGCGGTGACGTGGTCGAAAAGACCGGTCTCAGCAACAGCCGCGGCAAGGTTGGTGGTATCGGACAGGGGGGAGAACTTATCGCCGACATACGCGCCGGAGATGATCATACCGGCGGTGAGGGCGGGATTGATGCCAAGGCCCGCGCCAATGCCGAGGAACGCAAGACCGATGGTGGCGGTGGTGGTCCAGGAGGAGCCGCACGCCATACCGACGATCGCGCAGAGGATGCAGCCGACAGGCAGGAACAGCTTCGGGGTCAGCAGGTCAAGGCCGTAGACGATCAGGGAAGGGATCGCGCCGGAGGCCATGAAGCTGGCGACCAGGAAACCGACGGTGCAGAGGATCAGGACCGCTTCCATGGAAGCTGCCAGACGATCGATCATACCGGAGAGCATATCCTTGAAGTCGTGACCGCAGAAGTGACCGACGATGCACGCGACGACCAAGGACATGACCAGGGACATATGGGCGTCATGGTAACCGGATTCGGAATGACCGAGGAAGCAGTAAAGCATGAACCCGATCATTGCCACAATGGGGATCAGCGCCAGAATAAAACTGGGCTCCCGTGCGACTTTCTTTTCGTTTGCCATTTTGATATTTACCTCTCTCTTCATAAAAATACTTGCCCGGCAAGAAGCAGCGAACCGCTCCTCCCCCAGACGGGCCTGTTATCACCGCACGAGGGGACGTGCGTTTTCTGCGGAGGGGTTCCGCAAAAAAAACAGACGCAGGATAGAGTCACAGCACCGTCGGGCAAACGGTTCCTTGCACGCTGCACATCTATCCCTAATCTATTTGTGAACTAATTGTAACATACCACTTTGGCAAAAGCAATAAAATCTGACAAAATTTTAAAAATAATTTAGTCATTTCTCATATATCCGGGTGACATGGTGCCGAACCGATGTGGTGATGCGGTATTATAGTAAAGCATGACACGGGAAAAAGAGCAGACGCATCGCGCCTGCTCTGACCCTGACATGACGGGACTTACTTCTCTTCCTTTGCCCGGTCGAACAGCAGTTTGTAGCCGTCTGCCCCGTAGCAAAGGCACTTGTTTACGCGCGTGATGGTCGTGGACGAAACGCCGATCTTCTGCGAGATCTGCGTGAAGGTTTTGCCATCGGCCAGCAGCGACGCCACCTCAAAACGCTGCGACATCGCCTCGATCTCGCTGAAGGTGCAGAGATCGTCGAAGAAGCGATAGCATTCTTCCTCCGTCCTCAGAGACAGGATCGCCTTGAACAGATGATCGGTCTCCTCACTTTTCATTTTGCTCTGGTACATCCAACGTTCCTCCTCAACGATGCTGAAAGGATTGGCCACTGTCTGCACGGTGCATACCGCAGCGGACGCCGAATGACGGCTGCCCGGAAGCCGTTTTTTGCAGGTGCGATCCCTCCGCAGAGGTACACCTAACTAAAGTTAAATATATGGTAGCAAAAAGCGGCGATTCCGTCAAGCGCAATTCGTGCTTTTTGCGGGAGAACTTCTCTTTTCGCCGGTTCTGTCCGGCAGGGGAGGAAAATTTTTGCACCGGATCCGGGGAAATCTATGGCAATCCGCCGCGGAAAATGCTATACTGAGCCAAAAGTGGAAGGATCGCAGCGGCAGCGCTTGACAATCCACGCGCCGTACCGTAAAATATCTCCCAACCACTCCGATACGCTGCTGTGCCACCACGGTGCAGTAAGCTGTCCGTACATTATATCACGAAAGGACACACTATCATGGCAACGATCAAAGCTCACACCTTATCCGGCTTTATGGAGCTGCTTCCCGCGCCGCAGACGCAGATGGAACGCCTTCTGGAGGTGCTGCGCTCGTCCTACGGCGTGTATGGCTTTACCCCGCTCGACACTCCCATCATCGAAGCGAGCGACGTGCTGCTCGCCAAGGGCGGCGGCGAAACGGAAAAGCAGATCTACCGCTTCTCCAAGGGCGACAGCGACCTCTCCCTGCGCTTCGACCTGACGGTGCCGCTGGCAAAGTACGTTGCCCTGCATTATGCCGACCTCGCTTTCCCGTTCCGCGGCGTTGTCCGAGTACTGCGCCTCGTAAGTGGCCTGGAAGTACTCCCTGTTTATTTCCCTGATCTCGCTGTCCAGTTTCTCCACCGCCTCTCTGATCTGCTTTGCCGAGGGTTTCTTTGCCACGCCCTCCGCCGCTTTCTTTCCGGAGCTTCCGGAGGTTTCGGATGTCCGGGCCGCTGCCGTCTGCTTGCCGGCGGCATTTTCCAGTCTGAGGCCGTACATTTCCATCGCCAGTCTTTTGATCTCTTCCGTAGGCGAACTGATAAACGGTGCCGCATCCCGGTCTGCGTTCAGAACGACGGACTGCACCTTTTCCGTAGGGTTTTCTATATACCGGATATTCATCGGATCGTTTCTGACAGCCGCCAGTTGTACAGTCTCGGACGGGGCGGACACGTATCTGATGTTCTCTCCCTTGGCCTGCACCGCCGCCAGCCGCACGCTTTCCTCAGGCTGCCTGATCTGCCGGAAGATATCCGGATTCCTCTGGACGGCCATATGCTGCACCTTCTCCGTCGGTTCCGCTATATGACGGATGCATTCCGGATTTTTCTGCACGGCGGCCAGCTGTACTTTTTCTGTCGGCTCCCTGATTGCCGAGAGATACCGGGGATCTTTCAGGACGGCCGTCAGTTGCACCTTTTCTGCGGGCTTCTGCAGCAGGAAGATGCATTCCGGTCTCTTCTCGACGGCTTTCAGCTGTACTTTTTCCGTAGGGTTTGGGATGAAGCCGATATAGGAAGGCCTGTTGCCTATGACCGTCAGCTGCACCCTCTCACTTGGCGAAGTGATGAAATGGATGTTGTGCGGTGCGTTTCTGACAGCTGTCAGCTGTACCTTTTCCGTCGGTCTCTCAATAAAGCAGATGACACTTCTGTCCTTTCTGACCGCGGCCATCTGGACACGGGCGGAAGGGTTGGCGATCATGCTGATGGCGCGGGGATTGTTCAATACCGCCCTCATGTCCTTGTCGAACAGCGCGGCAAGGTGTTCCAGGATTGTAGGCATGGCTTTCAATGTTTAAAGGATTTGACTTCATCAAAAAACTCCTTTACGGCTTCCGTATCCGGTTCTCCGGATTTCCTGTTCCCCTTCATCCGGAATACCAGCCTTTGGGCGGCAGCCAGAATACCGGCTGTGGGCGGCAGGTCCGCCTTGAACATCCCTTCCACGGCCGTGAAGCAGGCCAGGGGGGATGGGGCCTGCATGAGAAGGACACTTTCAGGAGAGGCGATTACGGCGGCAAGCTGTACTTTCTCCGTTGGGTTGGTGAACAGCCGGACAAGTTCCGGCTTTTTCTGTACGGCGGCAATCTGCACTTTTTCTGTCGGCTCTTTGATCCTTTGGATTGCGTCCGGATTGTCCAGAACTGCTGCAAGTTGTGCACGTTCCTGCAACAGGTTGTTTTCATTTGGCATGGCAGTTTCTTTTTTATGTTATATTTCAGGGGCAATGATAGGAGGATACAGTGCAACCGTATTGCACTTAACAAAAATTAAGCGGATATCCGGGACTCACGTCCGGGATATCCGCAAGTGGAATTCAAGGTGGTGTGGCCGCTTCAGGCCGCTTCAGTCGTTTCCTTGTACAGCATGATGTCCGTATAGGACGAACTGTAGTTCATTCTGGCCGTAAGAGTG
>OHBW01000901.1_pt1 | contig 12785 bp, 10 predicted proteins | sample 1577411 | NCBI WGS metagenome assembly OHBW01 (sample SAMEA3879534, study PRJEB24766) | human gut metagenome | biome: human-associated habitat; feature: feces | place: USA | collected 1985/1987 | reverse complement strand
AAGCCGATGAAGCCGGATATCAGGCCGCTTTGTCGGTGCTTGAAAATGCCTTGACGCTGACATCGTTCGAGTCGGAACTTCGTCAGGCTTCCTTGCCGCCGGTGTTTGCCGACACCGTGCAGCGTTTCGTGGAGCAGGTGAGGGCGCTGGATGTTTCTTCGGATGATTTTGAACGGCAGTTCGCCGCATTGAAGCAGGAATGGAATCTGGTGACCGCGCGTCGGATGATGCTCGAATCTTACGGCCGTACGGTCGACGAAATGGAAGATTCGCCGATGCGTTCGCTGCTGGCGGCTGACCGCTCGCTGCTCGAACGCCGGATGACGCAGGGCGGACCGCAGGATGATGCCACGTTCGAAAAATGGGCGTTTGCCATCAAGACCTACCGCAAGCTGAACATGCTGACATTCGATGCCGACAACTATGCCGCCCACAAGTCGAAATTCCTTGCCATGACGGGTTACGGACATGTGCGGGAAATGGAAGAGTCGATTGAGGCGGAATGCCGTTACCGGTTTATCCCTACGCAGCAGGAACGCGAACTGCTCGACTTTGTCCGTCGTGTCGGAGTGGTGGAAATGGTGGACGACAAGGAAAAATATCTGGAATGGACACTGGAAGAGTATAAGGAACACTTCAAGCTGATTGATGCCGACAAGTCGCACAAGATAGTCTATCTGAAACAGAAAGAACGGTTGAAAACACTGGTGGCCGACCGCTTGAAACTCGTCGGCTGGATGAATGATTTTCTGACGGCTCTGGGCGAAATCCGGCGCAGTGTAGAGGGACGGCAGGGCATGTTGTACGACGGGCAGCAGGCGGAATATGAGCAGAGCCGGAAACTGCTTTCGGGTCTGTACGACTGTCTGACAAACGCCGTCATCTATTCGGATGACCTTTTCCGTCCGTCGGATTCCGACATTCTGCGCCGCTATGTGGCCCATTTCACGGCCTCGGCCGAAGAATATCTTCAAGGCGTGCGTTTCATTCTTGAAAACGGCGACGAGCTCGACCGTAAAATCGGTATCGTAGAAAATGTGGTGGAACGCCGCGTAAAATCGGGAAGCCGGAAAACGGAACTTCCCTCCAATTCCATCCGTTTGCTGAAGGAGACGATAGACTCCAGCCCGTTCCTGCAGGGACGGCTGCTCGACAGCACGGTGGAGAAGTTGTGCAGGAACACCGATTTGACCGACAATGCGCAGATGCTCGACATCGACGGGTTGAAACAGTGCCTTTCCGAGCTGGAAAAGGAGCGGGACGCTCTCCGCACCATAAAAGGCAGCTATCGCGCTGTTTTGGGTGAAGAAAAGAACAACCGGTTCTTCAATGCCTTCTTCGGCAGTTTGCCGGAACTTCAGGACCCCATTTTCCGGACAGGTTGCCGGCAGATTCTGTTCTCGGCCATGCTCGTGGGACTGAAGGCAAGAACCCCGAAAGCCCTTTCGGCCTTCTTTGAAAACAACCGGTTGCTGTTCTTCACGGAATTTGACCGTGGCGACGCCCGCGCGCAGTCGTTCCCCTACTATCTGTGGCAGAAACGCCGTCACCCCGTAGTGAGGGCGTGGTTTACGTTGCTTCCTACTCCCGGAGCCCGGATGTCGCGCCTTTACGACGACGTGCGCAAGTCGCTGTTGTCCAATGTCGGAAAAACGGCATAGCCGTAGTCGTCAGGCCGTTTATGTCCTGCAATACAGGGAAAAAGGAGGCAAAAAATGAGCCCGCCATTTATTTGTTTTTTGCGGAGAAAATTCGTAACTTTGCCCTGGTAAAATCAGTCAATGCGATTGATTGACAATAAGTAATATCTTTTAATAGAACTTAAATATTTACGCGTTATGATTTACACTCATGAAGTGCAGCAAATGTGCTGTGTAAAGAAAGGTGCGAACCACCCTTCAGCTCCAATTCCAGAAGAAGGAAAATGGGTACGCTCTAAAGAAATCAAGGATATCAGCGGCCTTACTCACGGTATTGGCTGGTGTGCTCCTCAACAAGGTGCCTGCAAATTGACACTTAACGTGAAGGATGGTATCATCCAAGAAGCTATGGTTGAAACAATCGGTTGCTCAGGTATGACTCACTCAGCTGCTATGGCATCTGAAATCCTCCCGGGCAAGACTTTGCTTGAAGCTTTGAACACTGACTTGGTTTGCGACGCTATCAACACAGCAATGCGCGAATTGTTCTTGCAAATCGTTTACGGACGTACACAGTCTGCTTTCTCTGAAGGCGGTCTGGCTATCGGTGCTTCTTTGGAAGACCTCGGTAAGGGTCTCCGCAGCCAGGTAGGTACAATGTTCGGTACAATCAAGACCGGTACTCGTTACCTCGAAATGGCTGAAGGCTATTGCACTCGTATGGCTCTTGATGCTGAAAATCAGGTTATCGGCTACGAATTCATCCACCTCGGCAAGATGATGGAAATGATCAAGAATGGCGTAGCTCCTGCAGAAGCCCTCGAAAAAGCAAAAGGTACTTATGGCCGTTTTGCTGAAGCAGTTAAATATATTGACCCACGTAAAGAATAATAGGAGGACCTCACAATGATTAGAGAAGTAAAATTTGAAAGTCAAGACCGTCGTATCAAACAGATCCTTGCTGTTTTGAATCAATACGGAATTAAAGATATTGAAGAAGCTAACGCTATTTGCGACGCTGCAGGTATCGATCCTTACAAGACTTGTGAGGAAACTCAACCAATCTGTTTCGAAAACGCTAAGTGGGCTTACGTTGTAGGTTGCGCTATCGCTCTTAAGAAACAATGCAAGACAGCTGCTGACGCTGCTGAAGCTATCGGCGAAGGTTTGCAGTCATTCTGTATTCCGGGTTCTGTAGCTGATGACCGTAAAGTAGGTCTTGGTCACGGTAACCTTGCTGCTCGTCTGCTCCGCGAAGAAACTAAATGTTTCGCATTCTTGGCAGGTCACGAGTCTTTCGCTGCTGCTGAAGGCGCTATCAAAATCGCCGCTAAGGCTGACAAAGTACGTAAAGAACCGTTGCGTGTAATCCTTAACGGTCTTGGTAAGGATGCCGCAATGATCATCTCTCGTATCAACGGCTTTACTTACGTTCAAACTGAATTCGACTACTTCACAGGCGAATTGAAAGTTGTTCGTGAAATCCCTTACTCTGACGGTCCTCGTTCAAAAGTAAAATGCTACGGTGCTGACGATGTTCGCGAAGGTGTTGCTATCATGTGGAAAGAAGGCGTTGACGTTTCTATCACAGGTAACTCAACAAACCCGACTCGTTTCCAACACCCGGTTGCAGGTACATACAAGAAAGAACGTACACTCGCTGGTAAGCCTTACTTCTCAGTAGCTTCCGGTGGTGGTACAGGTCGTACACTTCACCCGGATAACATGGCTGCCGGTCCTGCTTCTTACGGTATGACTGACACTATGGGCCGTATGCACTCCGACGCTCAGTTCGCTGGTTCTTCATCAGTTCCTGCTCACGTAGAAATGATGGGCTTCCTCGGTATCGGTAACAACCCGATGGTTGGATGTACAGTAGCTTGCGCCGTTGACGTTGCAACAGCTTTGAACAAGTAATCAATACTTATTCACGATAAAGAATCCCCGTAGCTCCATGAGTTATGGGGATTTTTGTTTTTCGGTGGGGCAGTTGTCGGGGAATCTGAAAAACACGTATATATTTGCAGTTGAAAATGTATTTGTAGAAATAGAGATGAAACAGAAAGTGTTTACAACAATATGGCAGTGGCTGGTCAGCTTGTTTTGTTGGCTGACCGTATCTCCGTTGTTCTGTTATCTGGCAGGGCGATGGAAGTTGATGGGTAAGAAGTTGAGGGTGTGCCTGATGTTGATTTCTCCACTGTTCCTGATTGTATATTTTATTTTATACTTGCTGGTGTCGGGTGTATATTATGATTATCGCCGTGAGCATCGGTTCGCTGAAAAGGAAGTGCTGGAGAGAATAACGGGAGTGACATATCCTGACTTTGAAGTCGTAAAATATACGAAAGGAGAGGAGTCGTTTTTGGGGGATTATCACGACGAATTGACGATAGAATTTAAGGAAATGCCGTCGGCGGCATTCTATCAGTCGTTAGACAGCCTGGTAACGACCGATGTTTGGTTTCTGCATGATAATGTTTATTCATTTAGCGCGATTTGGGGAAATGGTTTCCCTGCTCCACAGGGAGAGAGCGAAGAAGAGGATATGATGTTTGATATTCATATCGAAAAAGGAAGCAAACAGGCGGTTATCAGTTATGGTGCTTGGTAATGCCGAATAGAAATAAATTCTTGAAATATGCGCGGATGGTCCGTTGGGTTGTCCGCGTTGTTTTTGGATGGAATTTATGGCAGAAAAACTTTGTGGAGAGGAAAAAGATTTATAACTTTCCGGAGGCATTCCGTCATGCGGTAGGCAGTAAGTTAAGTGTTGAATTGCAATTTAAAAGTTACGGACAGAAATGAAAAACAGACAAATTTTCGTAGTGGCAGTTTTATTGTTGGGCGGTGCTTCAGTCGGGGCTCAGCAGAAGTATCATGATGCAGTTGTTCAAGATGCCTATGGGCCTGTGAAAATGATTAAAACTGCTGATGAGGAATATTTATATGATGTCGAGGGTCGTCTGGTGTCTATCAACGGCAAGCGTGTGGCGGAAACTACGGAATACAGCGATGACGGTTATCCGTTGGAACGGTGTTCAGAGCAATGCATCACGTATGAATACGAGGGGAATAAACTGGTTATGGAAATATACGATACGTTGTTGGGGGCAACTTATTACACCTACGAATATAATTCTAAGGGAGTGCGAATCAGTCAACTGGCGTTTAACGGTATGTTTTCGTTGGGGCATGAATACTATCGGATTCTTCGTTATGACGATAAAGGCAATTGGGTAGAACGGGAGGTGGTGTTTCTCAGTGATGACAGTGAGTCCGATACATCTGATGATGTTCCTTCTAAAAAGGAGAGCCGGGTGATTGTCTATTATGACGATGCCGACTTGGCAGTTGTCCGCAAAGCTGAATATGCCAAATATATGGAGAAGTCCTTTCCGTTGACTACGCAGATAATGTTGGAGCGTCCGTTGGGCGTGGTGAATACCTGCGAGATAACTTACCCTGACTTGTGCGGCATTGTTCGGACAAATCCTGACATGTTTTCCAATGTCCAGATTAAAAAGAATTTTATGAATTGTCCGTCACTGTTCGCAAACGTACGGTTCCCCTACAAAGATTATACGATTGACTATGTGTCAGTGACGTGTGTCGACGAGACGACGGCTTCTGTTCGGGATTTGACGTTTCATGTCAAAGTTCCGTCAAAATCCGTGAAGGATGTGGCGAAACAGATGTGCAAGGATTTGGAAGCGCTGGGAATTGAGATGAAAAAGCATAAGTGGGATATCTTTGCCGGCTATCGTGGTTATCAGGCGAACAATACAGTCAGTGTGATGTATGAAACCGATGATCCGACAGGCGTTTCGCTGTTGGTTACGTTGGGCGAACGGTTGAAGTAGGTTTTGTGGTGTGCCGTTTTAGAGAAGTAATATTATATTCTGAATTTATGTAAACAAAAATTAAATAGGCTTATCTTGCTTGGAAGGTTTTGGTTATTTCATACATTTGTAAAAAAATCATACAAACCAAAACATAACCTTAAAACGATATGTCAAAAATGCTTAGGTGTGCCATTGTGCTGATGAGTTTGCTGATGGCCGCTCCGTCAATGCTCGCCGACACATACATGAAGCGCGAGGTGCGCTCGGTGTGGATGGCAACAGTGTGGGCGCTCGACTGGCCTACACAATCGGGAACTTCCACTTCCGTTCAAAATTCCCAAAAACAGGAAATGATACGTTATCTTGACGTGTTGAAGGCCGACAATTTCAATGCCGTTTATTTTCAGGTGCGCTCGATGTGCGATGCCATGTACCGTTCGAGCTATGAGCCGTGGTCAAGTTATCTTGTGGGTACCCGTGGTTCCGATCCGGGTTGGGACCCATTGGAATTTGTTGTGGAAGAATGCCACAAGCGTGGTATGGAATGCCATGCGTGGGTGAATCCGTACCGTTTTTCAACCGGCTCGAACTGGAATACGGCCCAGGACCAGGAACTGAAAAGCAAAAACATGCTGCTGACACATGAAAGCACGGTTATCCTCAATCCGGGCTTGCCGGCAACAAGGGAACATATCGTCAAGGTATGTCGGGAAATTACGAAAAACTACGACATCGACGGCATTATTTTCGACGACTATTTCTATCCGGACGGGATTCCGTCGACAAGTGAAGCGGGCGACTATACGCTGTGGAAATCGTCGGGAACATCGATGAGTTTCGGCGACTGGCGCCGCGACAACGTAAACCAGATGGTGCGCGATGTCTACAATATGATTCAGGAAGAAAAACCGTATGTGAAGTTCGGTATCAGTCCGGCAGGTGCGGCCTGTATCGCCCTCGGTAGCAGCCGGCCATGGCGTGGAGCCATGTCCTGTGGCATCCGACTGGCAGTACAACGGCATTTTCTCCGACCCGGTTGCCTGGTTGAAGGAAGGAACAATCGACTATATTTCGCCGCAGCTTTACTGGGATACCGACCATGCTACGAATCCGTTCGGCCCGATGACCGACTGGTGGTCGTATGTGGCCAACAAATTCGGCCGTCACCATTATGCCAGCCATTCCATTTCCGCTCTCGCCAGCGACAATACGCAGGCACGCTGGCAGGAATACGGCAAGCAGATTGATTTTTCACGCGAATATACCGAAAACAATGCGCCGGGCGCTGTGCTCTATTCCGCAGCGTATGTGACCGGCAAAAAGGCAAAAGGTCTGGGCGAATGGTTGTTGGCAAACCGCTTCCAGTATCCGGCTCTGACTCCGGCCATCGATTGGAAAACGGCTACCATCCATGAAAAAGTGGAGGATTTGCTTTTTACGGGCACAGATCTTTCATGGGAGGCTGTCGACAATGTGCGCTATTCCATATATGCCATCCCTGAAAATCTTGGCTACGACGATGTGCAGAGCGATGCCGTTAGCGGCATCAAGTCGGATTATCTGCTGGATGTGACCTACACCAATTCCTACGAACTTCCGGAAGCCTACCGTTCGGGATATTACTATGCCGTTTGTGTGCTCGACCGCTATGGCAACGAGTATGCGGCCCGCTATACCAACGAGTCGAACATTCCGGCCGACAAGGTGACTTTGCTGGAGCCTGTTGAGGGAGCAGAAGTGGGACTGAGCGCCACATTCCGCTGGTCGGAAGCCGCCGACGGGGTATTCAAGGTGGAAATCAGTCCGGATGCCGACTTCTCGACGGTTGTACTCGAAAAGACAGGTTTGACGGCCAACACGGTGGAAATGGATTTGATTCCGCTCGAACAGAGTACGACCTACTACTGGCGTGTGCGCACGTCGCAGCCGGGACGTTACAGTACGCTGTCGGATGTGGCGACATTCAAGACAAAGGAACACGAACCGGCAGGAACGGCAACGCTGTTGACTCCGGCCGACAAGAGTACGCTCGAAGATTTGGAAAAAGTGGAATTCTCTTGGAGTGCCGTCGACGGATGCACTTACCGTGTCGAGGTGGCTACCGATGCCGATTTCCGTGAAACGATTTTCACAGAGCAGACAGAACAGACGAGCCTGCAGGTGGCCATGTCGTCGCTGCGCTTCTCGAAAACGCTTTATTGGCGCGTGATTACCGAAAAGCCGGGCTATAATGCCGGAACATCGGCCGTATGGTCGTTCACTACTCCGACACGCCCGATGGCTCCGCCGACAGAACTGTATTCGCCGGCCGACAATGTGACGATTTCCGACAACTTCCTCGTGGAATTCAAGGATGTGGCCGCCGATGGCTATACGATGCAGGTTTCATCTGCTTCCGACTTTAGCGAAGAGGTTATCAATATTTCCACCGGCTGGACCGTTGCCGACGGAAAGGTGCATGCCACAATGCCGCTTACCCGTTTTGCCAACGGCAGCTACTATTGGCGCGTGATGACGACGAAGAAGAACTGCGAGAACGAATATTCGTCAGTCCGTCGTTTTGAAATCACCAATTCGGGTGCCGGAGCTACGGAGCCGGGCTACGAAATCATTTGCGATGCGGCGGAATATTCGCCTGTCGGCACACATGGAATCCGCAACCTTTGGGTGCGTTCCGTAAAACCGGAATACAACAACATGACCTTCGGTAGCAGCGGCTCGCTCAACCGCAGTTTCGTGGTCATCGATCAGGTGATTTATGTGTCGGGCCGTGAGGAAAACGCTTCCGGTGCGGCTTGCTATCTCGATAAGTACGATGCACTGACCGGTGCCTATATCGGCCGTCTTGACCTTGATGCCGCCGTTCAGGGCAGCTACTATCCGTGCAACACGGTGATGAAGGACGCAGCCGGCAACCTGCTTGTTGCCAACCTTACGCTGAACATTGCTTCCACACCGCTGCGCGTTCATCAGATTGATAAGGGAACAGGTGAGGCTACCTTGCGTGCCGAATGTCTGTCTTCACATGTGAGCAGCGGCCGTGTTGACCACTGTGCCGTATATGGCGACGTGGAGTCGGGCGACTTCTTTGTGCTTGCGGGTGTGGCCAGCGGCACTCAGGCCTTGAAATGGTATTACGAAGGCGGCAAGCAGATGGGCGACTATCAGATGCCTGCCGAGGGCTATTATCCGGTGAAGGCTACCGGTTTCGGTATCGCTCCGTGTGTATTCCCGATTGATGCCGACGAATTTTTCCTGAACGGTGGAGATGTGGCGCTTACCCGCTATAATTTTCGTTACGACCGCATGGAAGACAGCTTTGCCGCCAACAAAGCGCTTGCTCCTGCCAGCACCATGACCAATGGCGGCGGTTTCTTCACTTTCGACGGCGTTACCTACATCGTATATCCTGATGGTGATTCAAAAACGGAAAATGGACATAATTTCCGTATCGTGAAAGCGGATTCCGACATGAGTTTCGCTTCGATGACTCCGTGCTGGATTGTTCCGCAACAGGGCTTGGGCAGTATCTACAGCACGACTTACGACGCATTGGTCGACTATGAAGTGTTGAAGGACACGGAAGGGAACGACATCTGTGCCAATGTTTACCTCTATGTCCCGGGCAACGGCCTTGCCGCTTATGCTGTTTACGGCGAAAAACTGTCGGGAGTGGCCGATGTTGAGGACGGTTTGGACTTGAACGTATGGTATGCTTCGAACCGCGTGCGCATGAACCGCACGGTGGATGTTGTCGAAGTCTATAGCCTGTCGGGTGCACTGGTTGCCCGCGGCGAAAATGTCAGCGAACTGGATGTGAATGCCGTTAATGGCATCTATGTGGTACGTTGTCAGAAGGACGGCCGTCAGTTAGTGGAAAAAATCGTGATTCGTTAAGTTTAGATAGTTGAGATTATTGATTTTTTTGCGGAGAGGCTTTTTAGGGCTTCTCCGCATTTTTTATTACGGTCCGGTCGGCTCTTATTTCCCTTTCCGGATGCTTTCAATCCATTTCCGTACGGTTTCATCATTTGCATGGTTTAAAAGTCGTCCGTTGTTCCATTGTAGGTCTGGATAGGTTCTTTTCAGCACAGCCACACTGTTTTCTATTCTGCTGCTGCCTGATGTGGCGAATGGAATCAGTGTTTTTCCTTTCAGATCGTGGCTCTCGATAAAAGTGTTGATAATGCGTGGCGCAAGATCCCACCAAATAGGATATCCGATGAAAACCGTATCGTAGGCTTCCATGTTTTCTTTTTTGCGTTTCAAGGCCGGACGTGCTTTGGCGTCGTTCATTTCTACGGAAGAGCGGGAGCTGTTGTCGTTCCAGTCGAGGTCCTCTCGTGTATAGGCATTCTCTGGAATTATTTCATAGATTTCACCGCCAGTTGCGGCGGCAATCTTGTGTGCCACTTTTTCGGTGGTTCCGGTAGCGGAAAAGTAGGCTACTAAAATATGCGATGTATTCATAGTTGGTTTGTTTTGTTGTGCACAGGATGAAAAACAGGAGGTTAGAATCAGAATAGATGCAATCAGTAATTTATTCAGCGTGTTCATAATTGTGTGGATTTATTGTATGAAATTATGGATTCGGTTGGCCGGATTGAGTGGAATCTGATCAGAAAGAACCAGACTTTTGACCATGTGCAGCGTTCCCTGCTTGTATTTCTGGAAATGCTTTGAAGCAATATGCTGTTGGTAGGCTTCTTGACTTGAATAGGTTTCAAGGATGGTTACTTTGCAGGGATTGTCTTTTTCGCGGACGGCATACATGGTCAGTACTCCGGGCTCCGTACGCAGGGAGATTTCGCCGACTTCAATGGCAAATTTCATGTATTCTTCGGCATATTCGGGGTATATCTCGATTTTTGACAGGCGGACAATGCCGTCGGATTGCATGGGTAGCTTTTCGCACATGCCCGGTTGTTGGCTGGTGTTCTGGACTTTTTCTGTTGTTTCTTGTTTCATATAGTGTTGTTTGAGCGGGTTGTCAAGGGAATAGGCCTTTACGTTGCAGATCAGAAAGGCGGCTATTAATAAAAAGTGTCGAACAGATGTTTTCATTATAATGCATGTTATGGGTGACATGGGAAAGAAAGCAATCGACCTTTAGGGAGGCTTTACGTTTTTTCTTTGTTCTCTGTTGCAAAGTTATCAGTTGCAGAAAACAGATGAGGTATCTATATATCGGATATTTGTACCCGTTTTACGGATTTTCGGACTGAAACTTTCAGAAATTATCTTCGGATTTATAAAAAAAACAGATAATGGGAAGGTGGGTTGCACTTCGGTATGTCACTTCTTATTCGTAAATTTGTCCATACGTTCAACAATTTAGAGTGTTTAACCTTTTAAGCGTTTGTAGATGAGTAGAATGAAACTGTTTGCCGCACTGCTGTCGGTTGCGGCTTTATCGTCGGCTGCGGAACCTGCGCGGCCCACTTACTGTAATCCGATTAATTTGGACTATGGCTATACGCCGCTGGCCCATGCCTATGGTCAGGGACATCACCGTGCTACGGCCGACCCGGTGATATTGATGTATCGCGGCGACTATTATCTGTTCAGCACCAACCAGGGCGGCTACTGGTGGAGTGAAAATTTGCAGGACTGGCATTTTGTGAAACATAGTTTTCTGACCGAGGATACTCAGGAGGAAGAGGATCTGTGTGCTCCGGCAGCGTGGGTGCAGGACGACAAACTTTATGTGTTCGGTTCGACCTATACGCCCGATTTCCCGATTTGGGTCAGCACCGATCCCAAGAACGGCAAATGGGAAAAGGCGGTGGAGAAACTGGCTATCGGCGGTTGGGACCCTGCCTTCTTTGTCGATGACGACGGACGGCTGTATATGTATAACGGCAGCAGCAACGTCTATCCGATTTATGGCGTGGAGCTGGATGCGAAAACCTTCGAGCCGAAAGGAGAGCGGAAACCGTTGCTTTCCTGCAACGGCGAACAGATTGGTTGGCACCGTTTCGGTGAATATCTCGACAATACGTTCCTTGCTCCGTTCATTGAAGGGGCTTGGATGACAAAACATGACGGCAAATATTATTTGCAGTGGGGTGGCCCGGGCACGGAGTTCAGTCATTATGCCGACGGTGTGGCCGTTGGCGACAGTCCGTTGGGCGAATTCCGCCATCTGCCGTTGCCGCTGAGCATGAAGGCGGGCGGTTTTATCCGTGGAGCCGGCCATGGTTCTACGTTCCAGGACAAGTGGGGCAACTATTGGCATGTGAGCACGATGGCTGTCAGTGTGAAAAACAACTTTGAACGGCGTATCGGTTTCTGGCCTGCCGGTTTCGATGCCGACGGACAGATGTACTGCAACACGGCGTTCGGCGACTATCCTCATTACTTGCCCGACGGCGTGGAGAATCATTTGGAAAGCCGCTTTACGGGTTGGATGCTGTTGAACTACAACAAGCCGGTGACGGTTTCGTCAACTTACGGTAGCTACAATGCAAACTATCTGGTGGATGAAAATGTGAAAACCTACTGGTGTGCCGCCACTGCCGACAAGGGCGAGTGGATTGTTTCCGATTTGGGTGAAGTGTCGACAGTGCGTGCCGTGCAGATCAATTATGCCGACCAGGATGCCGAGATTGCCGGTCATGTCGAGGGTTTGAGCCATCAGTATATTGTCTATGCCTCTACGGATGGAAAGAAGTGGGAGAAAATCATTGACAAGAGCGGGAATACGAAAGATGTTCCGCACGATTATGTGGAACTGGAAAAACCGGTCAAGGCACGTTATCTGAAAATGGAGAATGTGCATATGCCTACCGGGAAATTTGCCTTGTCGGGATTCCGTGTCTTCGGTAAGGGTGCCGGCGAGAAGCCCGGAAAGGTAGAGGATTTCATTGCACTGCGAGGGGAGGAAGAACGTCGCAACGCCTGGCTGAAATGGAAGCCGGTCGACGATGCCTATGCCTACAACATCTATTTCGGCACGGAGAAAGACAAACTCTACAATTGTGTGATGGTTTGCGGTACCAATGAATATTATTTCAAGTTTATGGACAAGGATTTGAAATATTATTTTGCCATTGAAGCTATCAATGAGAATGGTACTTCGGAATGGGTATATACGGAAGTAAATTAAGTTGGATTTATGGCAAAGAAAGAAGAATACAGATTGAAAAATCAGCAGTTTTTGGAAGAAATTGCACGTGAGGAGGGGGTGGAACGCCTGCCTTCGGGCGTACTCTACAAGGTGATAACCCGGGGCGGGAGCGACAAGACTCCTACGGCGGGAAGCGTCGTGTCGGTGCACTATCGCGGCACGCTGATTAAC
>OHBW01000896.1_pt1 | contig 12811 bp, 12 predicted proteins | sample 1577411 | NCBI WGS metagenome assembly OHBW01 (sample SAMEA3879534, study PRJEB24766) | human gut metagenome | biome: human-associated habitat; feature: feces | place: USA | collected 1985/1987 | reverse complement strand
TCTCCTCATCATCAGAATATACCACCTTGAAATAATCCGAGAGTTTTGCAAGTGAAGTTATAAGAACTTTCATTTCGTCATCCGAAAGACCATCCTTTATATGCTCTATCATATGACGGTGAAACTGCTCATGATGATAGTATGCACTCTTTCCCTTGTCGGTGAGTGAGAGCTTTACCACACGCTTATCCTCCTCACTGCGGATACGGTTCACGTATCCCTTGCGGGTGAGACCATCTATTGCCTTTGTCAGCGTGCCCAGAGTGATAGACATAAGCTTGGCTACGGTGCCGGAGCGCTTTGGCTCATCGACTCCTATTGCCTCTATTATATGCATATCGTTGATAGAAATATCAGAAAATTCGTCTGTTATCAGACATCTGCCCTCTATCTCTGTCAAATCCTTGAACAGACACACCAATAATTCATTTAAAGTTTCATCTGCCGTCATAAATACCTCTTTCTATTGCCACTCTATGGCGCAGGCTCCCCATGTAAGTCCTGCTCCAAAGCCTGATAAAATTATTTTTTCCTCATGCTTTATCATACCATCTTTGCGGACTTTATCAAGCAAAATCGGCACACTTGCCGCAGAAATATTTCCACACTGCTGTAAATTGGTCGGAAATTTGTCCATAGGCTGCTTAAGCCTCTTGGCAACCGACTCAATAATACGGATATTGGCCTGATGCAGCACATAGACATCCACATCATCTGCGCTCCAGCCGATTTCATCAAGCAGCTCATTTATAGCCTTTGGCACTGTCTTTACCGCAAACTTGTATACAGCAGGACCGTCCATGGTGACATATCCACCGAGTGCAGACTGCTTTCCATTGTCGGTAAACGGATTGACTACAGGACGGTTGTCTCCGTCAAGCGCCTCACCGCCTTTTCCGTCAGAACCCTGTACAAAGCCCTTAAAAGCATCGCCCTCGTCTGTCATAACCGCTGCTCCTGCCCCGTCTCCGAAGAGTACACAGGTGCTTCTGTCATTCCAGTCCATTATTTTTGAAAGAACCTCTGCTCCCACTACGACTGCCTTGTGAAACCTGCCGGTCTTAAAATACGCATCTGCTGTGGCAAGCCCGAATAAAAAGCCTGAGCATGCGGCATTTATGTCAAATGCCACTGCACTGCCTGCACCTATCTCAGCCTGAATCTGACATGCGAGCGATGGAACGATTTTGTCTGTGGATACGCTTGCCGCTATTATCAAGTCTATCTCATTTCCATCAATTCCCGCATCCTGCAGCGCACTTTTTACTGCATCACAGGCAAGTGAGGTGGTTGTCTCAGTCGTTGCAATGTGTCTGTTTCTTATTCCTGTACGCGAGCTGATCCACTCGTCAGATGTGTCCATTATGGCTGCCAGGTCATCGTTTGAGACCACTCTCTGTGGCAGGCAGCTTCCTGTTCCAACTATCTTCATAGAATTTCCTTTCCGGGACTAGAACTTGCGGAAACGCTTGTATCTTTCCTCCAAGAGCTGGTCCTTTGTCAATTTGCTTTCTTTTTCCAAGAATTTCTTCATGTTGCCCTTCATATAGTTTCCGATTGATGAAAGGGCATCCTCGTCGGCTCCGCCAAACTCAGGTATTATATCATCCACGACATCAAGCTCCTTTAAGTCGTGTGCTGTAATCTTCATTACCTCTGCGGCTTCCTTTGCACGCTTTCCGTCCTTCCAGAGGATAGATGCAAAGCCTTCTGGCGATAGGATTGAGTATGTGGCATTTTCCATCATCCACACTTCATTTCCTACAGAAAGAGCTAAAGCTCCGCCGCTTCCGCCTTCTCCTATCATGAGACAAAGGATTGGCACCTTGATGCCGCTCATCTCATAAAGGTTTCTTGCGATTGCCTCACCCTGTCCGTTTTCCTCTGCTTCCATTCCAGGATAAGCTCCTGATGTATTGACAAAGGTTATGATTGGACGGTTGAATTTCTCCGCCTGCTTCATGAGGCGCAGTGCCTTGCGGTAGCCCTCAGGTGATGGCATACCATAGTTTCTCTTTGCGCAGTCCTCAAGGTCTTTTCCCTTGTGAACACCGATAACTGTGACCGGCTGGCCGTCTAAATATGCGATTCCGCCTACGATAGCCGGGTCATCGCGGAAATATCTGTCTCCGTGCAGCTCCATAAACTCATCAAAGATATAGTCCATATAGTCAACCGATGCAAGTCTCTTAATCTGTCTTGCGGCGCTGACCTTATCCCATACCTTAAATGGCTTAGCCTTTGCCTCGCGCTCCTTCATAAGCTCTGTCGGCTCGTAATTGTCGTCTGAGTGAAGCGGGTCAAAATTGGCATAGCCAGTGGTAGGTCTGTGAGCACGTAAAATCTTGTAAAGAGTCTTCTTTAAATCCTCACGCTCAACTATCATATCCACAAAGCCGTGCTCAAGCTGGAACTCTGCCCTCTGGAAGCCCTCAGGCAGCTTCTGTCCGATGGTCTGCTCGATAACACGAGGACCCGCAAAGCCGATAAGTGCCTTTGGCTCTGCAAGAATGATGTCTCCAAGCATTGCAAAGCTGGCTGTAACACCACCTGTTGTAGGATCTGTGAGTACAGGCACATATAAAAGTCCTGCCTCTGAATGACGCTTTGCTGCGGCTGAGGTCTTAGCCATCTGCATCAGCGAAATGATACCCTCCTGCATTCTGGCACCGCCTGAACAGCAGAATAATATAACCGGAAGTCTTTCCTCTGTGGCACGCTCAAATGCGCTTGTGATTTTCTCACCAACCACATGGCCCATGCTTCCCATCATAAATCTTGAATCAATTACACCAAGCACTGTCTCCTCGCCGTAAATTTTTGTCTTACCGATGACAATGCCCTCAGAAAGTCCTGTTTTCTCCTGAGTCTTTGCAATTTTCTCCTCATACTCAGGGAAATTGAGAGGATTTCCTGTTGTAAGCTCTGTAAACCATGGCTCAAATGCTTCCTTGTCGGAAACCATTCTGATTCTGTTTTTAGCACGCACACGGAAATAATAATTACACTCATAGCAGACGTATTTGTGCTGTTTTACAACTGATTTGAGCACAGTCTTGCCACACTTGGGACAAACGATTGTCTCAGGTACATCCTCTTTTGTTTCCTGTGCTACACCGGCATTTTTGCCATCTGCGGCTGTTTTTGCGCTCTCAGCGTTCTTTGCTAAAGTCTCTTCAGCCTCTATATTTTTATCTTTCTTCTTGAATAACTTCATCATGTCTCCTTATGCAATTAACCTATTGCAAATGTAAGCTCCGCCATACAGGCAACCTTGCCGTTTACCCTGGCAACAGCCTTGCCCACACCGATAGGACCCTTAACCTTTATAATCTCAGTGGTCAGCTCCAGCGTATCTCCCGGAACCACCTTCTGCTTGAACTTGGCATTATTGATGCCTGCAAAATATGCAGTCTTGCCCTTCCACTCATCCTGACAAAGAATGGCAACTGCACCGGTCTGCGCCAAAGCCTCAATAATAAGCACTCCCGGCATCACCGGATTTCCCGGAAAATGTCCCATAAAATGCGGCTCATTCATAGTCACATTCTTCTTAGCCACACACTTTACGCCCGGCTGCAGCTCCTCAACCGTATCAATGAGAAGAAACGGACTGCGGTGCGGCAGAATATCCATAATCTGCTGCGTATTCAAAACTGACATATACATCTATCCTTTCTCAATTTACTCCAAACTATCTACACGCTTCGCGCTCCACAACGTGGAGCCGGAAAGCGCACAGTGTGTTCTGAATAAAAAATATTAACTGTCACGGCGTTCCATCCACTCCAATAGCATGAAGCACTAACACCATATCACAGCCTGTCCGTGCAAAATGCCGTGACTGACTTCATATTTTTTATGAGGAATATACTGTGTGCTCCACCGAACCTCACAGCCTAAATGCGCGAAGCCCCTAAAAAGCAGAAGCTATTTATCTACATGCTTCGCGCTCAACAAAGTGGAGCCGGGAAGCACACAGTGTGTTCTGAATGAAAAATATGAACTGTCACGGCGTTCCATCTGCGCCAATAGCATGAAGCGCTAACACCATATCACAGCCTGTCAGTGCAAAATGCCGTGACTGACTTCATATTTTTCACGAGGAATATACTGTGTGCTCCACCGGACCTCACAGCCTAAATGCGCGAAGCCCCTAAAAAAGCAGAAGCTATTTATTTATAAGCCTTGAGCAGAATACTTGCATTATGTCCACCAAATCCCAGTGAATTGCTCAGTGCATACTCAACAGGCTCCTCATAGCTGTCCTTGCAGTAATTGAGGTCAATCTCCTCATCAGGAGTCTCATAGCCAACAGTCTTATGTATAAATCCATCCTGGATTTCCTTCACACATGTTATAAACTCAACAGCTCCTGCTGCTCCGAGCAGATGTCCTATCATAGACTTTGTTGAATTGATTTTAAGATTTGCAGCCTCATCACCGAACGCAAGCTTGATTGCTCTTGTCTCAAAGAGATCATTGTGATGTGTGCCTGTTCCGTGTGCATTGATGTATTTTACATCTGCCGGTGTGACACCTGCATCGCTCATGGCATTGGTCATGGCTCTTGCTGCACCTGCGCCATCCTCCTGCGGAGATGTGATATGGTATGCATCCGATGAGCAGCCGTATCCGACTACCTCTGCATAAATCTTTGCACCTCTTGCCTTTGCATGCTCAAGCTCTTCAAGGATAACAACTCCTGCGCCCTCACCCATTACAAAGCCGCTTCTGTTTTTGTCAAACGGAAGTGAACACTTTGCCGGATCATCTACTGTAGAAAGCGCTGTAAGTGCTGTAAATCCTGCGATTCCGATAGGACATACACTGCCCTCTGTACCACCGGCTACCATCACGTCAGCCTCACCGTACTGGATGCTTCTGTATGCCTCACCGATTGTGTTTGTTCCTGTAGCGCAGGCTGTTACATCATTGATACTCTTTCCCTTGAGACCGAACTGGATAGAAACATTTCCTGCTGCCATGTTACAGATCATAAGCGGAACAAGCAGAGGATTGACTCTGTTTGGTCCCTTTTCATAAAGCTTTTGTGTCTCGCGCTCCATAGCCTGAAGACTTCCGATACCTGAACCGATGGCACATCCAACCATGTATGGATCTTCCTTTTCGATGTCAAGTCCACTGTCATCAATTGCCTGCTTTGCAGCAGCTACAGCGTACTGTGAGAATGGTTCCATTCTCTTTGCAGCCTTTCTGTCCATAAAATCCTGTGGGTTAAAGTCCTTAAGCTCTGCTGCAATGTGACATTTATAATCTGTTGTGTCAAATTTTGTGATGTGGTCAAATCCGATTTTTCCGGCCTTTACCGATGCCCAGAAATCGTCCACATTATTTCCGATTGGTGTTACTGCTCCAAGTCCTGTTACAACTACTCTTCTACTCATATTGCCATTCCTCCGTCAACAGACAGCACCTGGCCTGTGATGTAGCCTGCTGCATCTGATGCTAAAAATAATACTGCGTTTGCGATATCCTTTGTGTTTCCCGGTCTGCCAAGCGGAATCTGTGATAAAAGATTCTCCTTTGCCGCATCGGCAAGCACATCTGTCATCTCTGTCTCTACAAAGCCCGGTGCCACTGCGTTTGCTGTGATTCCCCGGCTGGCAAGCTCTCTGGCTACAGCCTTTGTGAGTCCTATAACTCCTGCCTTGCTGGCGCTGTAGTTGGCCTGTCCTGCATTTCCGAGTATACCGGAAACTGATGAAATATTGATAATTCTTCCTGATTTCTGCTTCAAGAAATAGCGTGACATATGACGGATTGTGTTGAACGCACCCTTAAGGTTTGTGTCGAGCACTGCGTCATAGTCTGCCTCGCTCATCTTCATGATGAGACCGTCTCTTGTGATTCCTGCGTTGTTTACGAGGATATCTATGTGCTTGTACTCCTTGATGAGCGCTGTTATCATATTCTGGCACTCGTCAAAATCAGATACATTGCACTGATAAGAAACTGCATCACCGCCTGCTGCCTTTATCTCTGCAACAACGGCATCTGCCTTTTCCTTTGAACCATTATAATTTACTATTACAAAGGCGTGTGCTGCGGCAAGTGTAAGAGCTATCTGTCTTCCAATTCCGCGGCTTGCGCCTGTAACCAGGGCATTTTTACCTGTTAACATACTTTTCAAAATCCTCCAGTTTGTCTATGTTTACGACTTTTACGTCTCTATTTATCTTTCTCATAAATCCGCTGAGTGATCGTCCCGGTCCGATTTCCACGAACTCATCTGCACCGTCTGCGATAAGGCGCTCGATGGTCTGCTGCCAGCGTACTGACGATGAAACCTGCTTTGTCAGATAATCCTTGACATCTGCCGGTGACTTCACATAGTCTGCTGTGACATTTGTGATATATGGCACCTTGATATCGTGGATTTCTACACTCTCAAGTGCATCTGCGAGCTTTTCTCCTGCACCCTTAAGCATTGCTGAGTGGAAAGGTCCGCTGACCTTGAGCGGTACGCATCTCTTGGCGCCTGTCTCGCTGCATGCTGCTGCGGCGGCATCTACTGCTGCCTTTTCTCCTGTGATAACAATCTGTCCCGGGCAGTTATAGTTGGCTACCGATACCACTGAATTTGTCTCATCTGCTGTCTTTTTGCAGATATCCTCAATGACCTGCGGATCAAGTCCTAAAACCGCTGTCATGGCTCCACCTGTAGGAACTGCCTCCTGCATGTAGATTCCTCTTTTTCTGACAACTGCGAATGCATCTGCCATAGTCATGGCTCCTGATGCGATAAGAGCACCATATTCCCCAAGGCTTAAGCCTGCTGTGACATCAGGTGTGATACCTTTGTCAATGATTGCCTGATATATAGCTGCCTCAACTGCAAGCATACATATCTGTGTGTACTCTGTAATATTCAGCTTGTCATTTTCCTCAAAGCAAAGCGCCGGAATATCCAAGCCTGTCTGTTCACTGGCAAGGTCGATTACTGCCTTTGCATTTGGCATTGTATCGTAAAACTCCTTACCCATTCCTATGTACTGTGAGCCCTGTCCGGGAAACATAAATACTCTCTTACCCATTTTCGGTTTCTCCTTATTTCTGACAGGATACCGTAAATCACTCTTTCCAGGCGGCCCGGTATCCTTAAATTTGCATGTAAAAGTGAATACTGTCTATTTGTTCAGTCCCACTACATCCTCAATGATTTCTTTGCAGGTTTCCTCTTTCTTTACGAGGCCTGCACTCTGACCTGCCATGACGCTGCCATATACGGTATCTCCGTCTACAACGGCTTTTCTGAGTGCGCCAAGTGTCATTTTTTCGAGCTCTTCAAATGGAGCTCCTTCCTTTTCCAGCTTGAGATATTGTCTGGTCATCTTGTTTCTGAGCACTCTGATCGGATGGCCTGTGCTCATTCCTGTAACCTCGGAATCTATATCCTTGGCCTTAATGACCTTCTGCTTATAGTTTTCATGTACTATCGATTCTTTTGCGGTGACAAAGCGTGTACCCATCTGGACTGCCTCTGCACCGAGTGCAAATGCTGCATTGAAGCCTCTGTTGTCTGCAATTCCGCCTGCTGCAATAACAGGGATGCTCACTGCATCAACAACCTGTGGCACAAGTGTCATGGTAGTCTGTGCTCCGATATGTCCGCCTGACTCCATTCCCTCGGCGATTACCGCACTTGCCCCGCCTCTCTCCATGAGCTTTGCGAGTGCTACGCTTGCAACTACAGGGATTACGATGACGCCTGCTTCTTTCCACATATCCATGTACTTTGCAGGATTTCCTGCGCCGGTGGTGACTACCTTTACCTTTTCCTCGGCGATGATTTTTGCTATCTCATCGGCCTCCGGATTCATAAGCATGAGGTTGACTCCGAACGGCTTATCTGTCTCCTTCTTTGCAGCGACTATCTGCTCCTTTACCCATGAAGCCGGGGCTCCGCCTGCTCCGATGATGCCAAGTCCGCCTGCATTGGACACAGCGCTGGCAAGCTCATGGGTTGCTACCCATGCCATGCCACCCTGAATGACCGGATATTTGATTCCAAGAAGCTTTGTTATTCTTGTTTCCATGTCTTTTAAGCCTCTACACCTTTGTTCTTAAGATACTCAATGATGTCGTTAACTGTTGCGATTTTCTCTAAATCCTCTGAAGGGATTTCTACTCCGTACTCCTCCTCGAGTGCCATTACAAGCTCGAAAAGATCTAATGAATCTGCCTCAAGATCCTCCTTGAAGTTTGACTCTAATTTGATATCATCCTCGTCGATTCCTAACTGATCTGCTACGATTTCCTTGATTTTCTCCAACATATTTCTGTTCTCCTTTTTCTGTGTTTATTTTCGGTTTTGTGTGCTGGTATATTTGCACTAGTTTGCATGTCAAATATTTTCATTATCAAATCATTTGACAGTGAAAGTATATCACATTTAAAATAGTTGTCAAGTCAAAGTATTTTTATTTTTCATTTTTTATATGGTACGGGAGCAGGCGGGCAGAAAATTACCCATCCAAAACGTCTCCTACCAGCAGCCAAGAGGCTGTAAGAATTGTAAGTCAGGTTTTCTATGCCTGACGCAGCCGGCTTTTACGCGCCGTCCTTGGCGCGGTAACGCCTCGCCCGTGCTTCCATGCACGTGCGCTACTGTGTACCTATTACAATTCCAACAGCCTCTAAGCAGCTTCGTACAAGTTCTTCCGGTGGTACTCTGCCCGCCATTGCTCTCTCACATTTTGGAAATATTACAGACATCTGTCTGCTCTCAAATCATATTATTTCTCATATAAAAATTCTTCAGGAAGTATCACTCCGAAATCTTTTGCAAGGTGACGGAACTCGTCAGGTGTGATCGTCTGACGCTTCTCATGCTGCATTGAAAGAGTCTTTACAAGTATCTCTGCTGACTTTTCTGCTGTATGCATGAGTCCGAAAGTAAGGTCAAAATCCTTGCCTGCCGCAAACATTCCGTGATGTGCCCAGATTGCAAGATCATATTTTTTCATAAGCTCGCTTGTTGCAACAGCTATTTCCTTTCCCCCCGGAACCATCCATGGCACTACGCCTACTCCATCAGGGAACACAACCGGACACTCTGTAGCCATCTCCCACAGTTCTCTTGTGAATACCTTATCCTTGAGCGGTAACACAAAAGTAAGTGCTATGATATTTGTTGTGTGGGCATGGTATACCACACGATAGTCAGGATCTTTTAATTTCTTTACCTCGAGATTCATAAGGTGGCTTGGAAGCTCACTTGTTGGTCTGCCTCCATTTACAAGTCCCCATACGATACGGTAGTTTTCTCCCTTATCATCAAGCTCAATCATGCATATGGAATCCTCTGGTTTTAATATTACATTTCGGAAATATTTACCACTTCCGGTAACAAGGAAATATTCTCCTGCGAGATTTGGGACTGTTGTTCCGATCGACTGCCATTCCTTTGCATCGAAATTCTCTTTTACTGACTCAACTTCCTCCGGTTTAACACGGTAAGAAAGGTTTCCACCATTTCTCTCATGCCAGCCATGCTCCCATCCGTCATTTGCCATACGGATAAATCCTTTTACAAATTCTGCGTCTAAAAATTTCATGATATTTTCCTCTTTTCTTTATTTTAAAGCTAAATTTTCCAATAAATACCTTATATGCTGCGCATTATGCTTTCATCAATACAAGTACGATTACCTGCATACTATGTCCACAGGTACATCAAGTATCTTTGCGACCTTTAATATCGTGTCTATATATCTGCCTACAGCCGCTGCCATGTGATGAGTCGGTCCTGCCTCGCTCCATCTGTTACAGAACGCTCTTGCTCCGATTGAGAAGCGTGTTCTCATATTTGTATCTCCAAAGGTAAATATAGGTCCGTCCTCATTTACTCCTTCTGCGACAACAAACTTGAAATTTCCATCCTTATCCTGCGTGATACCAAGATATGTTACATCGCCTGCCGGTGGATAAAACTGTGTGAGATATCCGCCACCTGTCTTTCCATGGAACACATCAACGATTTTCATAGTAGGTTTCTTTGCCTGTGATATGTCGGCATCTCCCGATCCGGAATGTCCGATGATACAGATATCCTCATTAAAATCAATGGAATACATCTCTGCAAGCTGTCCTGTTCCTGCAATCGTTTTTAAGATACTCATAGCCATTGCAACTTTGATATCGCCCTCAACTGCACAGGCTGTTCCCTGCTTTATGAGCATCGAGAATGCCGGAATAAGCATACTGTCAAGTTTTCCTGCTATTCCCTGTGCAAAACCGTCATAGTGTGATGCAACCATTCCGAGTTCTTCGTTTTTTACCCACTCTTCAAAAGCTACAACATATCTTGCCATATCCCAGACTGTCTCAACAGTAGCTGCTTTTCCGTCTTTTCCCGGTGCAATGTCAAATGTATCGAGAATATCCTCTGCCTTTTCCCTGATAGCAGCCTCATCTGTGATGTGCCCCGCTATATCCCACATTTTTTCCCAGTCAAACTGCTTCGTGTAAAGTCCAATGCGGTTATACAGATTTGTCTCGTCAATATACAGATCCATCATTCCCGGATACGGACGTCCGATCTGCGCTATGTTTGTGTAGCGGAAACGTCTGCGCACCTGTGCCGCCCTGCACCACTGGTCAAGCTCTTTTGCCACATAATCATCACCGCCCTCAACAACACCTGTTATAACTGCATGTCTTTTTCCGGCTCTTTCAAGATCCGCAACCATCTCTCCCACAGCACCGCAGGCATACAGCTCACCGAGCCATTTTGGTGTGTCGGTATTGGCATAATCCGGTGCCTTCAGCTTCTGCACATTCACAAGCACTACCGGCACATTAAGATCGCGGATCGCAGGAAGCATATTGTAGCTGGTTGCATATGTAAGAAGCTGTAAGATTACAAGATCTACATCTGCCGCCCTGAATTTGTCCCCCGCTTTCATTGATAATTCCTTTGTTGTGACGATACCTCCGTCTACTATCTCCACTGTGTCCGGTATGGTCTTTTTGAAAGCCTCGTACTGTGCTTTAAATTCCGGCACAAGTGACGGAAACTGTGGCAGATATGCCCCGAGTGCTATAGAAAACACTCCAACCTTTGCTTTTGTCTCAACTAACATCTGTTTCTCCTTTTATCTATATTAATTTTATCTATATTAATAGTTATAATTTATTAATCCGGGGTATATTGTTTTATCTCAAAAGAGTTAAAAATAGATTTTCTTGCCTCTTTTAAATCAGACAGTTCGCCTGCCGCGATCATCTGTGATGCAATATTTCCCACGGCAGTTGCCTCTGTAGGTCCTGCGTATATCGTCTTTTTCGTTGCCTTTGCAGTCAGCTCATTTAAATACTTCGCATTGGCACCACCGCCTACGATATGTATACAGTCAAACTTTGTTTCCGTTATCGCTTCTAGCTCTTCTATAGTCTTTGCATAGCACTGCGCAAGACTTTTGTATATGACTGCCGCGATCTCAGCAGTGGTCTGTGGTACCTGCTGTGCGCTTTCCATACAGGCTTTTTTTACTTCCTTTGTCATGCTCTCCGGTGCAAGAAATCTCTCATCGTTTGCATCGACCACAGATGAAATATCAGCCTTTGCCGCAAGGTCGCAGAGCTCACCGAATCCCATATCCGGTGCTATCTCTCTTTTTACCGACTGTATCATCCAGAGTCCCATTATGTTTTTCAGATAGCGGAATCTGTAATCATAACCGCCCTCATTTGTCAGATTTTTCTTCATGCTCATGGCACTGCACTTTGCTTCTTTAAGCTCTGTTCCCATGAGTGACCACGTTCCCGAACTTATATAAAGCGGCCTATCATCCTGTGTCGGAACTGCAAGCACCGCAGAAGCCGTATCATGTGTAGGCGGCAGTACAACCTTGCAGTTAAAGCCAACCTGCCCCTGTATATCCACTGTCAACTCTCCGACCTCATATCCGGGCTTTTTTATCTCCTTAAATATTTCCTGCGGAAATCCCAGCTTTTCTATAAATTCCCTGTTCCAGTCCTTTGTGATTGGATCTACAAGCTGTGTTGTGGTTGCATTTGTATACTCCTGAACCTTATTTCCGGTCAGTAAAAAATGAAAATAATCCGGTATCATAAGCATATCCCTGGCTTTTGCCATGATCTCAGGTGCTTTTACCTTTACTGCCATAAGCTGATATATCGTATTAAATATCTGCTTTTGTATACCTGTTTTCTGATACAGCTCATCTTCTGAAATATATCTGTAGACCTCCTGATCCATAGCCTGTGTCCTGACATCTCTGTACGCGTATGCGTCACCTAATACCTTGTCGTTTTCATCAAGCAGCACATAGTCTACAGCCCATGTATCGATCCCCATGCTGTAAGGTATCTTTCCAAGCTGTGCACACCTTTTCATGCCCTCTTTTATCTCATCTGATAATCGTCTGATATCCCACACTTTATGACCGTTTTTCTCTGTCATTCCGTTTGAAAATCTGTAGATTTCTTCAAGTACCATCTTGTGATCTTCCAGATGGCAGAGCATGTGCCGTCCGCTTGAAGCCCCAATATCTACCGCCAGATAGTATTTATTGTCCATCCTTTTTATCTCCTTCTCTTAAAATCATGATATCTCGTCTGTGAATTTAAGATAACAAAAATAAGGACGGTTTTTTAGGCTCTGATTAGACTAAAAAACTGTCCTTATTTTCTATTTTACATTTACATGCTCTATTCTGTACTTCCGCGGTGTCATACCATAGCGACTTTTAAACTGTCTGAAAAAGTAGCTTTGATTTTCGTATCCGACATCAAGTGCTATGTCCTCAACCGACAGATCAGT
>OHBW01000893.1_pt1 | contig 12835 bp, 10 predicted proteins | sample 1577411 | NCBI WGS metagenome assembly OHBW01 (sample SAMEA3879534, study PRJEB24766) | human gut metagenome | biome: human-associated habitat; feature: feces | place: USA | collected 1985/1987 | reverse complement strand
ATGTGGAGCGCCGCCACATAGAGCGCATAATGGATATGCTTACGGCAAAAACCGGCGCCCATGCGGATATACCTCACATAAGCGCATGGGTGAGCTATGGCAGCATCTGCTTTGGAATACGGCAAAATGCCAATGAAGTGGACGTGCCCTTCAATATTGAGGGGGAAACCCGGTTTGCCGGAGGTTTTTTCTTTGCAGAAGCTGTCGAAGGTGGTATAATAAAAAACAATACTGTCGCCTATATTGACAGGGACAAGCTGCCTGCCGGCCTCAGGGTGCGTACCCGGAGAGATGGGGACAGGTTTCAGCTCATAGGCTCGGGCGGCGGAAAGAAACTCAAGGACTTTTTCATAGACAGAAAAGTGCCGAGGGATCAACGAAATATGCCCATACTCTTTTCGGGAAGCGATGCCCTGTTCATACCGGGCTACGGTATTTCCGATAAGGTAAAGGTGGAAGAAAACACGAAGCGGGTGCTTCGTGTAACGTACGTTGCGGAGCAGTAAACAAAAAATTTTTAAAATAACCGGGGGTTCAACATGGCAGAAAAGACCGATCTTAATAAGGTAGTGGATAAGGTGCTGGTAAGCGAGGAGGAGCTGCAAAGGCGCATAGCCGAGTTGGGCGCTCAGCTTTCGGAGGATTACGAGGGCAAGGACGTGATATGCGTCTGCATACTCAGGGGCGCCGTCCACTTCTTTTCCGACCTTGTGCGGCATATGACTTGTATGACAGAGCTGGACTTCATGTCCATATCCAGCTACGGCAACGGAAAGAGAACCTCCGGAATAGTGCGCATAGCCAAGGATATGGATACCAGCATAACCGGCCGCCACGTGCTCATAATCGAGGATATAATGGACAGTGGCCATACTCTTAAGCACCTTAAGAAGGTACTGGAGGCAAGAGAACCCGCCTCCCTTAAAATATGCTGCCTGCTGGATAAGCCTTCCCGCAGGGAATGCGATATCACACCGGACTATACCGGCTTCGTCATACCCAACGAATTCGTGCTGGGCTACGGGTTGGACTTCAACAACTTCTACCGCAACCTGCCCTACGTGGGAGTTCTCAAGCCGGAATATTACGAATAATAAAAAATTACGTAAATTCATAATTTGTTAATAAAATCGTGATTGGCCGCTTGTTGACAAAGCGCCAATCATGACGCAAAATGTATAAATCAACATATTGGATCGATAGGTAAGAAGTATGAATAAGGAAGAGGAACGGATAAACGAGCTGGAAGAAAAGCTCTGGCAAAGCCAGGCGAAAGCCGGAAAGGCTCAGGAAGCTGTGGACAAGGCCCAAAGCACCCTCAGAACCGTAAAGGATATGGGTGCGGCGGAAACCGTAATAACCGCAGCGGAGCAGGCCTTTGAAGCGGCGGAGGCCGACCTTGCCCACGCCGAGGAGGACATCGAAAGAGCCGAGGATGAGCTTAATGAGGCCAGGGCGGAGGAAACGCCCGACGATATGGACGATATAGACGATTACAGCGAGGACGGGCAGCCCAAAAAGAAGGGCAAGGCCGGCCTTGTCATAGGCATAATAGCCGCGGTGGCCCTTATAGGCGGCGGACGCCGGGTGTGTGCAGCACCTGGGGAATGGCGTTGGCGGGGGCGTAGCCCTGGCCGGCCCAGGTGAGCATACTGATGTCGTTGGCGTGGTCGCCCACGCAGATCACGTTTTCCCGTGCCACATCCAGCAGGTCCGCCAGACGCCGGACCATGCCGCCCTTGTTGGCGCCCTTGGCTGTCAGTTCCACCAGGGTCACGGCGCTGGGGACTACCTCATAGTCGTGGTACCAAGGCCGGGAGGCCAGAAAGTCCAACAGGGCGGGCAGGTGCGCCTCCTCGGTGGAGAAAAGGGCCTTACTGATGGGGGACGGCACGTCGTCCATGGTGTCTACCTCGATGGACGGCGCGTGGGTGATGTGCATATGACGGCGGGTGACGTCGTTGGCGTTCAGGGCGTGGATGGTGTTGTCATCGTGGTACAGCTCCACAGCCACCTGGGGCAGGGCGGTGACGACCTCCGTGACGTGCTGCCGGACGGAGTCGGGCAGGAAGGCCGTGACCAGATACTTTTTCTGCGGGAAGTCGTAGATGGCCGCGCCGTTGAACAGCACGGTGGGACCGTTCATGGGAATGCCGTCCACAACCGTTTCAAAGGCGGGCTTGGCGCGGCCGGTGGCCACGGAAAAGATGCCGCCGTTGGCCATGAAATACTCGATGGCGGCGCGGTTCTCGTCAGAGACGGGGGGCATATCCACGCACTTTTGCAGGGCCTCCTCGGTGTAGACCAGGGTGTTGTCGAAATCGCTGACCAGCAGCAAGCCGTTGAATTTACGCATGATTTACGCCTCCGTGCCGCCGTTGGGCTTACTGCCGCCGCTTCTGCGGCGGGGACGATGGCGGCTGCGCTTCTTCTCACCGCTCACGGTACCCTGGCCGTCCCCGGCGGGCTTGACTGCCTTGGGTGCGGGTGCGCCGGTGCTGCCAGCGGCGTTGGCACCGCCGTTTCCGCCGCGGCGTCCGCTTCTGCGGCGGCGATCACCGCCCTCGCGGCGGGGCTTGCCGCCCTCGGCGGGGGTATCGGAACGCGGGGCTTTTTCTGCAGGGGCGGCGGACTTCTCCGCCGTGCGCTTCTCGCCGTCGCTCCGACGGCGGCTGCGGCTCCGGCGGCTGCGCTTCTTTTCGCTCTCCGCCGCAGCGTCCGGGTCGAAATCGCTGAGCAGGGTGATAGTGGGCAGCTCCTCCTCGGCCAGGGGCTCCACATAGCGCTCGGGGCGCTTGTCGGGGACCGCGATACCGTCGCGGCTGCCCTTGCCGTTCCGCAGGACGCAGACCTCGCAGTTGTGATAGCAGCGGGGACCGTCGGTGCGGTCATCCAGGCGGACGTTCACCGTCTCCTTCAGCACGTTCACATCGCTGACGTTGCCGGTGCCGTCCGGCGTCAGGACGAAGGAGTCGTTCTTGGGCAGGCGCTTAATGGCATCCTCATAGGCGTCCTGTTCATATTTCAGGCAGCACATCAGCCGGCCGCAGGTACCGGAGATCTTGGTAGGGTTCAGACTCAGGTTCTGGGTCTTGGCCATCTTGATGGACACGGGCAGGAACTCGTCCATGAACTGGGCGCAGCAGAAGGGCCGGCCGCAGATGCCCAGGCCGCCGATCATCTTGGCCTCGTCGCGGACGCCGATCTGCCGCAGCTCGATGCGGGCGCGGAACACGCCGGCCAGATCCTTCACCAGCTCGCGGAAGTCCACGCGGCCGTCGGCGGTAAAGAAAAACAGGATCTTGCTGCCGTCAAAGCTGCACTCCACCCGCACCAGCTTCATCTCCAGCTTGTGCTGCTGGATCTTCTTTTTGCAGACATCGAAGGCTTCCTTCTCACGGCTGCGATTGTAGGCGGCGGTGTGTTTGTCGTTGTCGGTGGCGATGCGGAGGACGGACCGCAGGGGTTTGACCACCGCGTCATCGGGCACCTGGTGGTTGCCCGCCGCGCAGTGGGCGAATTCCGGGCCCTGGGCGGTCTCCACGATCACGTCGGTGCCGGCGGGGATCGTGAGCCCCTTGGGGTCGAAGTAGTATTCCTTGCAGCCGCTGCGGAAGCGGACAGAGATCACATCGGTCATAAAAGTTCCTCCCATTTCACGGCGAGGGCGCCCAATATCTGGCCCACGCCCGCATTTTGGTCACATTGTTCGGCAAAGCGCTGACTGGCCGCGCACAGTCCCAGCAGCTGCCGCGCCGTCAGCTTGTCCGCCAGAAGAAGGGCGGCTTCCGCGCAGGAGGGATCCGGCCGCGCCTTGCCCTGCTGCACCAGCAGGGCTTCGGCCGCGGCGCGCCACAGCTCCTCCAGCTGGGCCTGCAGCGTCTCGCGCTTCAGGGACTGCTCGCGGGAGAGCAGCGCCGTGGTCACCGGCAGCAGACGCCCGGAGGCAAACGCACGGCACAGCTCCGCGGTACCGTCGCTGAGGGGCGCGTCTTCCCCGTCGTATTTCAGCAGAGCACAGCGGGAACGGACGGTCTCCAGCAGGGCGGCGGGAGCGTCGGCGCAGAAGATGAAAGCGGCATAGGGCGGTCCCTCCTCCACCACCTTCAGCAGGACATCCTGATCCCGCTGGTTCAGCTGGCGGCAGTCAGAGATGACGTATACCTTGCGCCGGGCCTCGTTGGGGCGGATGTACACATCCTTACGCAGGGCGCGGACTGCCTCCACCGTCAGCTCCTTGTGCTCTGTATCCAGCACGGGGATCACGTCCGGGTGGATGCCCTCCAGTACCTTGCGGCAGTGGCGGCAGCGCAGGCAGGGCCTGTCCGTCCCCTCGCAGACGTGGGCGGCGGCGAGAAACCGGGCAGCGGCGGTCAGGTCACCCCGGCCCGTCAGGATGACCGCGTGGCTGAGACGGTCCTCCCCGGCGGCGCGGCGCACGGTGCGGGTGAATATGCTGTTTTCCTGGGGCAGCTGGACCATGCGCGTACCTCCCGGTAAAGTGCCTACTAATTCAATATAATAGTATACCACAGGAGTGGGGGAATAGGCAAGACACAAAATCTTCCCTCCGTTTCGCCGGGAGAAGCGCGCCGGGACGGCGGCTTTGCGGGTGCTGCGCCAAAAAGGACGGAAAATAGAGGAAACGGAAATGTGTTATCGGTTTACGGCGAGTGTCCGCAGAGGAAACAACATTTTTTTGTAAAAATATCCGCGACAGGGTTGCTTTTAAAAAAAAATATGACTATAATAAATTGTTCTCAATGTTTGGTACAACTATTTAATATACGGAGGAACTGCAATGAGCAAGAAGTATTGTTACCTGTTCACCGAGGGCAACGCCAAGATGCGTGAGCTGCTGGGCGGCAAGGGCGCAAACCTGGCGGAGATGACCAACATCGGCCTGCCCGTGCCCCAGGGCTTTACCATCACCACCGAGGCCTGCACCCAGTATTACGAGGACGGCCGCCAGATCAACGGCGAGATCATGGCGGAGATCATGGAGTATATCGAGAAGATGGAGAAGATCACCGGCAAGAAGTTCGGCGATCTGGAAAATCCCCTGCTTGTATCCGTGCGCTCCGGCGCCCGCGCCTCCATGCCCGGCATGATGGACACCATTCTGAACCTGGGTCTGAATGAGGACGTGGTGGACGTGATCGCCAAGAAGTCCAACAACCCCCGCTGGGCGTGGGATTGCTATCGCCGCTTTATCCAGATGTATTCCGATGTGGTCATGGAGGTCGGCAAGAAGTACTTTGAGCAGCTGATCGATGCCATGAAGGAGAAGAAGGGCGTGACCCAGGACGTGGAGCTGTCCGCCGAGGATCTGAAGGAGCTGGCCATGCAGTTCAAGGCCGAGTACAAGTCCAAGATCGGCAGCGACTTCCCCACCGACCCCAAGGAGCAGCTGATCGGCGCCATCAAGGCCGTGTTCCGCAGCTGGGACAACCCCCGCGCCAACGTGTACCGCCGCGACAACGACATCCCCTATTCCTGGGGCACCGCCGTCAACGTGCAGTCCATGGCCTTCGGCAACATGGGCGACGACTGCGGCACCGGCGTGGCGTTCACCCGTGACCCCGCCACCGGCGAGAAGAAGCTGATGGGCGAGTTCCTGACCAATGCCCAGGGCGAGGACGTGGTGGCCGGCGTGCGTACCCCCATGCCCATTGCCGAGATGGCTGAGAAGTTCCCCGAGGCCTATGACGAGTTCGTGAAGGTCTGCAATATCCTGGAGGACCACTATCGCGATATGCAGGATATGGAGTTCACCGTGGAGCACGGCAAGCTGTACATGCTGCAGTGCCGCAACGGCAAGCGGACCGCTCCCGCCGCCCTGAAGATCGCCTGCGACCTGGTGGACGAGGGCATGATCTCCGAGCAGCAGGCCGTGGCGATGATCGACCCCCGCAACCTGGATACCCTGCTGCATCCCCAGTTCGACCCCAAGGCCCTGAAGGCCACCGAGCCTGTGGGTAAGGCTCTGCCCGCCTCCCCCGGCGCTGCCTGCGGCAAGATCGTGTTCAACGCCGAGGACGCCAAGGAGTGGGCTGCCCGGGGCGAGAAGGTGGTCCTGGTCCGTCTGGAGACCTCTCCCGAGGACATCGAGGGCATGAAGGCTGCCCAAGGCATCCTGACCGTCCGCGGCGGTATGACCTCCCACGCGGCCGTTGTGGCGCGCGGCATGGGCAAGTGCTGCGTCTCCGGCTGCGGTGCCATCAACATGGACGAGGCCAACAAGCAGTTTACCCTGGCCGGCAAGACCTATCACGAGGGCGACTGGATGAGCCTGGACGGCTCCACCGGTAATATCTACGACGGCGCTATGCCCACCGTGGACGCCAATGTGGGCGGCGATTTCGGCCGCATCATGGCCTGGGCCGACAAGTTCCGCCGGCTGAAGGTCCGCACCAATGCCGACACCCCCGCCGACGCCGCCCGCGCCCGCTCTCTGGGCGCCCAGGGTATCGGCCTGTGCCGCACTGAGCATATGTTCTTCGACGGCGACCGTATTGCCGCCATCCGCGAGATGATCTGCTCCGACACCAAGGAGCAGCGCGAGAAGGCTCTGGCCAAGCTGCTGCCCATGCAGCAGGGCGACTTCGAGGGCATCTACGAGGCCATGGAGGGCTGCCCCGTTACCATCCGCTTCCTGGATCCCCCTCTGCACGAGTTCGTTCCCACCGAGGAGGCGGACATCGAGCTGCTGGCCAAGGATATGGGCAAGACCGTGGCCGACATCAAGGCCATCATCGCCTCCCTGCACGAGTTCAACCCCATGATGGGCCACCGCGGCTGCCGTCTGGCCGTCACCTTCCCGGAGATCGCCGTCATGCAGACCCGTGCCGTCATCCGCGCCGCCATCAACGTCCAGAAGAAGCACCCCGACTGGAACATGGTTCCCGAGATCATGATCCCCCTGGTGGGCGAGGTCAAGGAGCTGAAGTTCGTCAAGGACGTGGTGGTCAAGACCGCTGACGAGGAGCTGGCTGCTGCCGGTATGAACATGAAGTACCTGGTGGGCACCATGATCGAGATCCCCCGCGCTGCGCTGACCGCTGATGCCATCGCCACCGAGGCGGAGTTCTTCTCCTTCGGTACCAACGACCTGACTCAGATGACCTTTGGCTTCAGCCGTGACGATGCCGGCAAGTTCCTGCCCGCTTACTACGACAACAAGATCTATGAGAGCGATCCGTTCGCCCGGCTGGATCAGGTCGGTGTGGGCAAGCTGGTGGATATGGCCTGCAAGCTGGGCCGCGCCACCCGCCCCGACATCCATCTGGGCATCTGCGGCGAGCACGGCGGCGACCCCTCCAGCGTGGAGTTCTGCCACCGCGTGGGTCTGGACTATGTGTCCTGCTCCCCCTTCCGCGTGCCCATCGCCCGTCTGGCCGCCGCACAGGCCGCCATCAAGGACGCCAAGTAAGGGCTCGATTTCCCGCATAATCATAATACCAGGCGCCCGGCTATCAGCCGGGCGCTTGTGTTTTGGGCGGAAGCATGGTAAAATATAACAATAGATCAACAAAAGCAGACAAACGGGGTCGTATTATTTGCTGGAGGGATCGTATGGAAAGACGAGGGAATAAGGTCGATATTGTGCAGAGGGTGTCCTGCTGGATATCGGATATGGCGTTTGCCAGGTTTAAGAGCTTTAGTGATCGTGTGCTGGGAATACAGATCGATGAGATTCCGACTGTGGAGAGCATCCTTATGCGGCAGAATTTTTCGGTCGTATTTTATGCAGCCATTCTGTTTATACTGACCAACGGGATCTACCTGGTCAAGAACATCGCGGCGCGCTCGATGATCCCCATTGACATGGTGCCGCTTTACATGATGATCGGCGGCTCGCTGGCGATGCTGGTGTTTACGATCGCCTATAAAAAGCGTGGAGGAGAATACGATGCGCCGCCGGCGCGGTTTGCGCTGCTGGCCTACTATGGGGTGGTGATCGCCAGCGTTACCGTCTTTATGGTCTCCTGCAACTTTCACCGGGTCGGGTTGTCCATCTCCATGTGCTATCTGTTTGCGATCATGATCGCGCCCACATACCGCCGTGTGGATACCGTGGCGGTATGTGTTCTGATATTGATCAGCTGGTGGCTGCCCGGACAGCTTCCCTACGCGGAGAACTATGATCTGTTCAAGCATTTCCTGCTGCGATTTTCCATCATTGTAGGTTTTATCGTGCTGCGGTCCATCTTCCTTCGGCAGTCTGCCAACGAACGGCACATCAAGGAAATGGGTCACGCTTTCATCAAGCTGGCCTACAACGACGTGATGACGGAAACACTGAATAAAAAGGCGATGGAGACGTATGGCACGTTCATTGCCGATAAAACCGCGCCGGAACGGGTCAGCGTCATTATTTTTGACGTGGATGATTTCAAATCGTACAACGACAACTACTCCCACATGAAGGGCGACGAAGCGCTGCGGCGTGTGGCCGGAAGCGTGGTCGGGGTGTTGGCGGCGGCTGACCGGTATCTCTTCCGCTTTGGAGGCGAGGAGTTCGTGGCGATCCTGCCGGATATCGGCGAGGAGGAGGCCCGCCGTATCGCCGGTGCGCTTCTTGACGCGGTGCGCGCCACGGCTGTTCCAAGAGAGGACCTGCCGGACCGGCACATTGTTACGGCCTCTTTCGGTGTTGCGTGCGGGACAGGCCGGGAATTGAAGGACTTTTCACTCATCGCAAAGGCGGACAGGCAGCTGTATATCTGCAAAAACAACGGAAAGAACTGTGTGGCGGCCAGCGGCGCCATATACAGATGAGGTACGCAGGCGCCCGGCTATCAGCCGGGCGCTTGTGTTTTGCGGGAAAATATGATAGGATGACAATACAAAGAAGCGGGGGAATATGATAGGATGACAGCACAAAGAAGCAGCAAAACATGATAGAATGACATTACAAAGAGGCGGAAAAACTGATAGGATGACAGGACAAGGAAGCAACAAAACATGATCGGATGGCGATACAAAAAAGTAACGGAGGGGATACCGCTATGTACGAACTGATACAGCTTACCGAGAGGACGTATTACATCAAGAGCCCCACCAACATCGGCCTCTTCCGGCTGGATGAGAAAAACGTCTGCCTGATCGACAGCGGCAACGACAAGGACGCGGGGCGGAGGATACGGCAGGTGCTGGACGCCAACGGCTGGCAGCTGACGGCGATCTACAACACCCACGCCAACGCCGACCACATCGGCGGGAACCGGTATTTGCAGGGACAGACGGGCTGTAGGATCTACGCGCCGGGAATCGACTGCGCGTTTACCCGGCACCCGGTGCTGGAGCCGTCGTTTCTCTACGGCGGATATCCGCCCAAGGACCTGCGGCACAAGTTTCTGCTGGCACAGGAGAGCGACGCGGCGGAGCTGACGGCGGACAAGCTGCCGGAGGGCTTTGCGTCTATCCCCCTGCCCGGGCACTTTTTCGACATGGTAGGCTTTCGGACGCCGGACGACGTGGTGTTTCTGGCGGACTGCCTGTCCAGCCGGGAGATACTGGACAAGTACCAGATCGGCTTTATTTACGACGTGGCCGGGTACCTGAAAACGCTGGAGCAGGTGCAGGCCATGACCGCGAAGGTATTTGTGCCCGCGCACACGGAGGTGACGGAGGACATCGCCGATCTGGCGCAGTACAATATCCGAAAGGTGCATGAGATCGCGGAGAGGATCGTGGACCTCTGCGCCGCGCCCCGCGGCTTTGAGGACATCCTGCAGCAGCTGTTTGCCGCCTACGGGCTGACCATGAGCTTTGAGCAGTATGTGCTGGTGGGCAGCACGGTGCGGTCCTATCTGGCGTGGCTGAAGGACACGGGGCGGCTGACAGCCCTGTTCGAGGACGGCTGGATGCGCTGGGCGCGGGTGTGAGCGCCAACGGAATACGGAAAAAACAAGCGCCCGGCTTAGGCCGCCTGGCATAAGAAAACATACGCCGCAAAAGGCGCGTTTCGCGCAGCCCCATCGTTGCGCCGCCTTGACAGACATCCAGTATGCCTGCGGCGGCGCGCCTCGGCTCTGCACAAAACGCGCTCTTTTTCGGTGCGAAGCAGTTTTGCCAAAGTAAATTCGAGCTGAAATTGGCTGCAAAAACGCCCGCATGCTGACGCATGTGGGCGTTTTTGCGGTCGATTTCAGCCGGATAGACACAGGCAAAACCGTGTGTTTTCTTGTGTCAGGCGGCCTTTCGGCGGTGCTCTCTCGTGTCGTGTATGTGAATTACTCCTCCGTCTCGATCAGGCCGTAGCCGCCGTTGTTGCGGTGGTACACCACGCACACGGCGTTCGTCTCGATATTGCGGAACACATAGAAGGAGTGCCCCAGCAGGTTCATCTGCAGAACGGCCTCGTCGGTGGTCATGGGCTTGACAGAGAAGCGCTTGGTGCGGATGATGTCGAAGTCGTTGTCCTCCACCACGTCGAATTCGGCGGGCACGGTGGACACCAGCGCGTCGGGCCGCAGGTTCTTGGCCAGGCGGGTCTTGTTCTTGCGGATGCGGCGGTCGATGAAGCTGACGGCCTCGTCGATGGCGCTGCGCATATCGCCGTCGGGATCCTCAGTCTGGGCGCGGAACAGCGTGCCGTTGGCGGCGCGGATGGTCAGCTCCACCACACAGCGGTTTTTCTTCTCCACAGCAAAGGTCACAAAGGCGTCTGCCTCCTCCGGGAAATACTTGTCCAGCTTACTGATCTTTTTCTCGGCGTATTCCTTGATGGAGTCGTTGAGAGAGATCTTCTTGCAGGCGAATGTGAACTTCATAGTGTTTGCTCCTTTCCGTAACGGGTAGGCCGCCGGAAGCTGACCACGGGTGAAAGCCCCGTCAGCCTAATGGTGCAAGGGTCAGGGAGTGGTTTCCCCTTATCCTTGACTAATTATAGCAAATATGTCTTGCGTTGAAAAGAGGGTTTGGAAGAATTTGTGAAATGTTCACAAAAAATTCGCGGAACGATCAAATTCGACAGCCTTCGACTTTTTCCGCCAAAATGCGGCAAAAGCTCCTATTTACAAGCGCTTCGCCCCGGTGTACTATACGGTTCGGAGGCTTTCCAATATCCCACCCGCTTGCGCCGTCCCTTCCGGGGGCGGCGTCTTTTTGTCTATGGCCCCGCCGTCCTTGTATTTCCGCGCCGGGTGTGCTATACTGTCCACGATATTTTTACTTCGCCCCCGCCGGGGGCAGGGAGGTCCTCTTGGAAAGAACACAGGTACAGATCCCCGCCGCGCAGCTGGACCGCCAGCGGGATTTTGAAGCAAAGCTGAAGGAGATGCACGCCGACCGGCCCCTCCGCGCGCTGGTGGATACCTTCGGCTGCCAGCAGAACGTGGCCGACAGCCAGCACATTATGGGTATGCTCCGGGCCATGGGGTGTTCGTTCACCGACGATCCGGCCCAGGCGGACGTGGTGGTGCTGAACACCTGCGCCATCCGCGACCACGCGGAGAAGCGGGTGTACGGCAATCTGGGCGCGCTGACCCACACGAAGAAGGCCAACCCGGCGCAGGTGATCTGCCTGTGCGGCTGCATGGCGCAGCGGCCGGAGGTGGCCGAGAAGGTCCGCCAGTCCTACCGCCATGTGGATCTGGTGTTCGGCCCGCAGGCCCTGTGGAAGTTCCCCGAGCTGCTGTATCAGGTCTATACCCAGCGGCGGCGGGTGTTTTCCGTGGCGGATGAGCACGGCGCCATTGCCGAGGGTATGCCGGTGGTCCGCGAGGGCCGCACCCGCGCGTGGGTGTCCATCATGTACGGCTGCAACAACTTCTGCTCCTACTGCATCGTGCCCTACGTCCGCGGCCGGGAACGCAGCCGCGACCCGGAGAGGATCATCGACGAGGTGCGGGAGCTGGTGGCCGACGGCTTCCGGGAGATCACCCTGCTGGGGCAGAACGTCAACTCCTATGGCAAGGATCTGGGCACCGGCTATGACTTCGCTGATCTGCTGACCGACCTGGACAAGATCGAGGGCGACTATCTCCTGCGCTTCATGTCCTCCCAGCCTAAGGATGCCACCTATAAGCTGTTCGACGCTATGGCCGGCTGCCGCCATGTGGCCAAGCAGCTGCACCTACCGGTCCAGTCCGGCTGCGACCGGGTGCTCCGCGCCATGAACCGCCCCTACGATGTGGCCAGGTATCTGGATCTGATCACCTACGCCCGCAGGGTCATGCCCGACCTGGTGCTGACCAGCGACGTGATCATCGGCTTCCCCGGTGAGACGGAGAGCGAGGCCATGGAGACGGTGGCCCTGGTGGAGAAGGTCCGCTTCGACGCCCTGTTTACGTTTATCTTCTCCCCCCGCCCCGGCACCCCGGCGGCGAAGATGGAGGACCCCGTCCCCCGTGAGGAGAAGCAGCGGTGGTTTGACCGGCTCTGTGCCGTGCAGAACGGCATCTCCGAGGAGCTGCACCGCCAGTATGTGGGGCAGACGCTGCGCTGTCTGGTGGACGGCGAGAGCGACGACGCCCGCTGGCCCCTGACGGCCCGTACCGCCGGCGGCCGCCTGGTCCACTGCACCGGCGACCGGGCTGATCTGGGCGAATACCGGGATGTAAAGATCACCGACAGCAATACCTGGGCGCTGTTCGGCACGATCGAATAGAGCAAAAAAAGAAACCGCCATACGGCGGTTTCTTTTTTTGTCAATCGCTGTCCAGCTTGAGGACGGCCATGAAGGCCTCGGTAGGCACCTGGACGGTACCGAGGTTCCGCATCTTCTTCTTGCCCTCTTTCTGCTTCTCCAGCAGCTTCTTCTTGCGGGTGATGTCGCCGCCGTAGCACTTGGCCAGCACGTCCTTCCGCATGGCCTTCACCGTCTCGC
>OHBW01000890.1_pt1 | contig 12887 bp, 18 predicted proteins | sample 1577411 | NCBI WGS metagenome assembly OHBW01 (sample SAMEA3879534, study PRJEB24766) | human gut metagenome | biome: human-associated habitat; feature: feces | place: USA | collected 1985/1987 | reverse complement strand
TATGTTATTTTGAAAGAATTATTGAAATTCATTTGCCTGTGCTTATCTAAACGTTAATTGGCTACATTTTGGCTACAAGATTTTTATAAAGCACTAATTCCTCAGCAAAAATAAGCTACTTTAGACAACAGAACCGCACAAATTAGTTTCAAATAATCGAATATCACGAAACCAAAGTCCGTGATGGTGGACGTACAGTAGGATCTGGACGTGTTGCTACAGTTATCGAGTAATCATTGAACACTTAATGAGTGCGTAAGCGCGAAGTTAGTGAGAAAGTTGTTCTGTGAGCGTTGCGAGCAGAACAACCTTCTGATAACAAATATAGTAAAATTAAGGCTTCCGAGATTTTTCGGATAATCAAAGTTCTTTAGGGTTTGCCAATCTATTTTAGGGTTTATCGATAGGGTCTGGCATTAAAAAAAGCATAGTTTTTTAGGGTTCTTCGATAGGGTCTGGTTTTAGCAGTCACCACCCAAGTAAAAAGGGTGCACGAAATAAGCCTGTTATAAAAAATTGCTTTGTTACAGAATTGCTCCCTCCGACTCAATCTTCTACATGGAAGACATCTTCCACCAGCATATTAAAGTACTTTGATATTCGCAGCATAAATTCGGCAGATGGGGTGCTGTTCCCACGCTCTATCCTGCCGACAGTTTTGGTGCTGTATCCGATAGCAGCGGCAAGGTCATCCTGGTAAATGCCACGCTGTTCCCGGATTTCTCTGATATTATTGGTAACCGCCATAAAAATCCCTTCTTTCAGTTCTATAGATAGTTTCTTATTGTCATTATGCAAAATAATGTGTCCGATAAAAAGGACTTGCAATTTTATCGGCAATGTCCGGTAATAGCAGAAGCATCAGATTTTCCAAGAACTTTTCCAAATATGTCTAAGCGGTCGTTTTCTCTAACCTTGATAGGTGCATACTTTTCGTTAAGCGAGATAAGGAAAATTCCGTCTTTATCGTTTTGTAATTTCTTAATATAGGCTTCTCCGTTTAGAGCGAAGATGCCGATTTCTCCATTGGCAACAGATTCCTGTTGTAATACCCATGCAATCTGACCATCATGGAATTCAGGTTCCATACTGTCACCACTAATACGGACACCAAAAGTAGTATCTTCCGGTAGGATAGATTCATCTATGCGTACAGTCTCTTTCGGTCCGTCTACAAGGAAGTTACCGGTTCCGGCTGATACAGCATTTTCAAAAATATCAATGCTTCGGAATGGAATTATCTTAGCAGTCTGCTTTTCATACATTCCGGATGCGTGGAGCAGATTGATATAATCCATAGCTTTTTCCCTGCCCTCATCAGTAAGTGATGAAAAAGGATCAGCAGGATTTACTCCAAAATATGCTTCATACATGTTAGTAATACCAAGGATTCTACACACTTTGTAAAATATGGTAACGCTTGGTTCAGCAAGATTTCTCTCCCAGTTGGATATGGCTTTATAGGAAATGGTAATGCCTTCCTTTGCCAGTTCATCAGCGAGATCCTGTTGGAGCAAGCCTTTCTTTTTTCTATATGTTGAAATGATTTCTCCGATTGAGTACATACATACGCCTCTTTTCTTTCATTTTGTTGATTTCAAATGTCTCTTTTCACTCCATAGTATATAGTAATAATGTCAATTATTCAAGTTAAAAATCCAATATAATGAGAAAAAGGACACATGTGTCCGTTGACAGTCGATTATTCTTGGGGTTATACTATGCCCTGTAAGAAACATTACTCATATACTTGGACTAAAGGTTATGGTAGTGACAGATTAAATGCAGGAGGTGATGAAGATGGGAGACAGGGTAATACTTCATTCAGATATCAACTGTTGTTATGCCTCGATTGAGCATCTGCATCATCCTGAGCTTGCAGGAAAGCCACTGGCAGTAGGCGGTGACCCGGAGGCAAGACATGGGATTGTCTTAACAGCTGACTATATTGCCAAGAAGTACGGTGTGAAAACAGGAATGGCACTCTGGCAGGCAAAGCAGGTCTGCCCTGACATAACATTTGTTTCGCCAAGAATGGACTTATATCTTCGATTCTCAAGAATGGCACATGAGATATATGCAGAATATACGGACAGACAGGAACCATATGGGATTGATGAGTGCTGGCTTGATGTGACAGGAAGCAGTTCCCTTAAAGGGGATGGATTGCTTATCGCACAGGAAATCAGCAGGAGAATGAAGTCAGAGCTTGGCATCACAGTGAGTGTTGGTGTTTCTTTCAATAAGATATTTGCAAAGCTTGGTTCAGACTATAAGAAACCTGATGCAATCACAACTATGTATAAGAGTGAGTTTAAGCAGAAGGCATGGTCACTTCCGGTGGCAGATCTTCTATACGTTGGCAAAAGTACGAACAGAAAGCTTGCATTATTTGGTATCAAAACTATAGGTGATCTTGCAAGAGCAGATGAAGATGTGCTTAACAGTCACCTTGGAAAGATGGGCAGTATCTTATGGTCGTTTGCTAATGGCTATGATGATTCACCTGTCAAGCTGGAGAATACTCACGCTCCAATCAAATCGGTGGGAAACAGCACAACGACACCAAAGGATTTAGTATGCGATGAGGATGTAAAGATTGTTCTTTATATTCTGGCTGAGAGTGTTGCAGCAAGACTTCGTGAGAATGGATTCCGGTGCAGAGTGGTTGAGATAAGTGTCAGGGATAATGAGTTATTCTCTTTTACCCGTCAGAAAAAGATTGACCATGCAACTAATATCACCGGAGAGATAGCTGCATATGCTTATCAGATATTTAAGGAAAACTATAACTGGAGCAAACCAATCCGCAGTGTTGGTGTCCGAGGTGCAGACTTAGTAACAGATAATTATTGGGAACAGATTGATTTGTTCTCAAGTGTGGAGAAGCGTGAAAAGCAGATGAAGATGGATTCGGCGGTGGATGAGATACGCAGAAGATTTGGATTTTACAGTATCAAGAGGGGACTCATGTACCGGGACAGGATTCTGTCGGCAGTCAATGCAAAAGAAGAACACACAGTACATCCACATGGGTACTTTTCAGGTTAGCAACGAGAGGTGCCAGATAATCAAGGTGCAGATGTGTTGTGCTTGCACATAAACATATGGGACTTGGTTATCTGATACGGCGACTGCCGTGAGCGAAATGAAGCGAAGCGGAATTGAGCTGCACTACGAGTAGCGATAGAGTTAAAGAAGAGGGAGGCGGAACATGAGCGAAGCAGCAAGAATTGATCTGGTAGACAGAGCACCATTGACGGAGAAGCAGCAGAGTGTGTATGAAAGCATTATGCAATATCAGCGTGTGAATGGTTATGCACCTACTATCAGGGAGATATGCAAGATGGTAGGGGTGGCATCGACTTCAAGTGTTTATGCACATCTGAAAATATTAGAAGAAAAAGGCTATATAGCAAGGAAGATGGATGCTTCCAGAGCAATAGCAATCTTGTAAGGAAGGTGATTACATTGAGCAATAAGGTATATGTTGATGTACTTGCAGAGTTTTCAAAGGACGGACTGCTCATTCCCAAAGAGATAACATGGGAAGATGGCAGAAAGTATGAGATTACACGAGTAAAAGACAAGCGCAGAGCAGCCAGTACAAGGGCTGGAGGTATTGGAGAGCGTTATACCTGTGTGGTAGATGGAAAGGAAATATTCCTTTTCTATGAAGATAACAATATGTGGTTTATGGAAAGAGCCGGAGCCTGATGTGATTGTGTGCTGACAGCACAATTCATATCAGTTGGCTTTAGATCAGCAAAGCCGGGGAATGTGCAGACATTCATCGGAACTCCCGGCAAAAGGCTTGCAAAGGTGATTTCCCTTTCCTTTACGAGTACAGAATTGTAGATTGATGATTTTGTATGAATAAGGAGCGAACTGAATTGAACAAAGGAAATGTTATAGAAATTAGATGTAAAAAATGCAACAAGTTAATGATGGAATACTTTGTATGCGGGGATGATTCTGCTGTAGCACTTCAGAATATTGGAATTAAGTGTGACAGATGCAAGCGAGTGATGATGCTCAAGAAGTATTCCGAGGGAATGATGAAGGAACATTCTGAGAATGGGACTTTCAGAATATAACGATTGACAATTAAATTACAGCCCACCTGATAAGGGCACATCAAAAGATGGAAGCACCAGAGACGCAGGGGAAACGAACAGTATTTATGATACTGGTTTCCTCGTGCGTCTTTTTTTGTGCTGTAAAGGTAATCCGACTTGTTCGTTTCCAAGGGCGGCAAGGAGGATTTATGAGCAGTAAAGCACAGACAAGAGAAAAGGATTATGAGAGAGGATTACGAATTGCAGATAGGAGAAAGGCGATGGGATTATCACAGGATGAGTTAGCTCATAGAGTGGGTATAGGCAGACAGGCATTATCAGCGATTGAAAACGGTGGAGATTTTAAGACACGGACATTAGATAATCTGGCAATCGTACTTGGTGTATCTGTTGATTTCATAATGTATGGGAAGAATGAAGAAAATTCAGAACTATTATCTGAGGCAATGGATGTTCTTTCAGATATGGATGAATTGCAAATAAGACAGTGTCTTGCAATGATGAAAGCGATGAAAAGCGTGTCAGTTGAAAAGTGATTGTCGTGTTTACACGACATAAGTGTCGCCTGTACACGGTCGGCAATTAAGGTGTGGTAGATTACAATATACTTGTGCTTGAGATACAGCACAGAGTTTGAAAGCGGCGTGCACAATGCTTTCTTTAATATTTCAATTAAGGAAGGTAATAGCCATGAAAAAGTATAACGGAAAAGAACTTTACAAAGGACTTTTGTTTATAAAGTCAATGATGAGTATGAATAATGTGAACCGACAGAAAGAGCTTGATCAGACATATGCATTAAGTGTGGGAATTGAGTGTGAGCAGACTGTTGTAGATGATGGAGCATCTACATCGGTTGACAGACCTCAGATGCGTCAGCTGATGGAAATTCTTGAGATTTCAGATTACAAGGTACTTGTCGTAGAAGATATTTATGAGATTACAAGAAATCCGGAAGATTTAAAGTCAATGATGGATCGCATAAATGATTTAGGTGTGACAATATTTGACCTTGGTACTATGAGTGCGAGGTACAACAATTATGCGATTGAGTGTTAGGAATTCAGGCAGGTATTCCTACATTGTATTTGCTTCTGAAACAGTGGTATTTGATGACTATGGGAAGCCAGTCATCAAATGCCCAACAGAGGCTGAGGCAGTGGAATACATCAGGAATCGGTTAGAGAGTGAGGTTATTCAGGATGATATATGATATTTATGCAGTTGGTAATACTTTGAGAAGTATTAGAAATAAATATGGATATACACAGAATGATATGGCGGAGAGCCTTGATGTAAGTTATATTCATTATTCGCAAATTGAGCAGGGAAGACATCGGATGAGTCTGGAACTTATGCTGAAGATTGTAACAAAGTATGGAGTAGATCCTAATACGTTGTTTGGAATTGAAAGCAGGGAAAAACATGAGAATAAAAATCTGTCTGTATTGGAAGATAAATTGCAGATGCTTAAACCAAATGATAGAGAATATGCAATGTCTACATGTTTGATTTTTATTGAAGGCTTAGAGGCAAGAAAGGAAGTGGTTTGAAATGAGGAGAGCAGGAAGAAAGAAAAAGCCACTGACCATACAGCCGATAAAGTGTGTTGTGATGCTATCTTCTGATGAGGAGCATGACTGTATTGCAGCAGAGAAAAAGGAAGATAAGCAGTTGAAACGAATCATGGAATTTGCTGACAATAACAATCTTATCCCTATGAAAATATTCAGAAGAGGAATTTTTGGACGACGATTAAGGGATGAAGTGTTTTATAAGGCAATAAGATATATGAGAGCAGGAAAGGCAGATGCACTTATCGTAACAAATCTCGATGCTATTTCAGACGGAATAGCAGATTCTTATTTAAAAATTGGAGCAGTAAGGGAAGCTGGGTTTAGATTATTCAGTGTAGATGAGAAGGAACCCAAGGTTGACTTGTATATTCCACCAAAGAGAGGTGATCTGCAGTGAAGATAAAGAGAAATATGATTGTGTGGGCTGAATTAAAAAGTGGACTCAGACATATACAAGCTGGAAGGAGACCATGTATTGTAATAAGCTGCGACAAAGCAAACGGAAAATCACCTGTATATACAGTTATTCCAGGAACAACTAAGATGAGAAAGAATTATATTCCAGTACATTTCAATATTGAGCCTTCAGAAATTAGAGGATTTTTAAGACATACAACAATGTTTTTGCCGGAGCAGCTGGTCACAATAAATGAGGAACAGATAATACAGACTGCCGGGGTGATTGTTAGCACAGATGCAATAAAAAAGGTTGATGCGATGTTAGTCAGACAGCTGCAGATTGGAGAATATGATGGATGATGAAAATGAATTAGAGAATCAGAGTATAGATATTCCTATATGGAAGCGATATTTGCTTTCTGTAACTGAAGCGGCACAGTTTTATCACATTGGTGAAAAGAGGCTTAGACAAATTGTAGATATCCATCCAAATGGGGAGTTTTATCTGTTAGTAGGAAACAAAGTTTTATTTAAGAAAGAGCAATTTGAGCAATTTCTGGCAGAGTCAACTGCAATTTAATATGTAAAGTAGTAGAAAAGGGGGCACAAATGTGGTACAATAACCATGCTAGGGCTCTCTTTTTTGAAAGGAGACAAAGCTATGAGTGAGAAAAGACGAGATAATCGCAATAGAATTCTTCACGAAGGAGAGTACCAGAGAGCAGATGGACGTTATCGTTTTAGATATGTAGATATTCATGGAAATGAAGGGAATTTATATAGTTGGCGTTTGGACCATAATGATCCTATACCTAAAGGAAAGAAAATGGAGCTTTCTTTAAGAGAAAAGGAAAAACAACTGGAACAGGATATGTTTAATGGACTTGTTCCAGGAGGTGGAGGACTTACAGTTCTTGAATTAGTTGAGAAATATGTAAGCCTTAAAATAGGGGTCAGACAGAGTACTTATGCTGGTTATAAGACGGTAATTAATCTGCTGAAAAAAGATGATTTTGGCAAAAAAAGAATCGACAAAGTGAAATTATCGGATGCGAAAGCCTGGTTGATCAAGCTTCAGAGGGTAGATGGAAAAGGTTATAGTTCAATTCATACTATCCGTGGTGTATTAAGACCGGCATTTCAGATGGCAGAAGAAGATGACTTGATTCGCAAAAATCCATTTGGCTTTGAATTAGTCAATGTGATTGTGAATGATAGTGTGAGAAGAGAAGCTGTCACAAGAAAGCAGGAGCGGGAATTTCTAAGATTCATAAAAGAGGATGCGCATTTTTGCAAGTACTATGATGCAATATTTATCCTCTTTAACACAGGACTTCGTATATCAGAGTTCTGTGGACTTACAAAATCAGATTTGGATTTTAAAAACAAAAGAATACGGGTAAATCATCAATTACAGAGAACAAGTCAGATGCAGTATATCATTGAAAAGCCTAAGACAGAAAGTGGCGAGAGATATGTTCCAATGTCTGATGAGGTGATGGCTTGTTTCAAGAGAATACTTAAGGACAGGGTCAATCCCAAAGTTGAACCGATGGTTGATGGAATGACAGGATTTTTATTCCTTGATAAGAATGATATGCCTATGGTGGCATTACATTGGGAAAAGTATTTCCAACATATTCGGGAAAAGTATAATAGCATATATAAGGTTCAGATGCCGCCGATTACACCACATGTGTGTCGCCATACATTTTGTTCTAATATGGCTAAGTCAGGAATGAATCCGAAGATGCTTCAGTATATTATGGGACACTCGGATATCAGTGTTACGATGAATACCTATACTCATGTTAAATTTCAGGATGCACAGGAAGATTTTCAAAAAGCAATCAATTCATAATGACCTGATGAAAATGAGAGAAAAATGGCTGAATGCCAGTATATATCTTAATCCCCAATTTCTTACCTGTCGATTTCCAATGGCAGATTTGCCTTTGGTACAGACTTGAAATTTACCAAAGTTTTTACCAAAATTGATGACAAAAATATGCAAAGATATGCCAAAATATGCCAGAAAAAGTGAAAAATGAAGAAAGGTAAAAAGGCTTGAAAAGCCCGAAAATACTGGAAATATGAGAAAAATCAAGATTTTATTCATCTGCCACGGCAACATCTGCCGCAGCACCATGGCCCAAAGCATCTTTACCCATCTGGTACACAGACAGCACCTCGATGCTGTTTTCGAGATAGATTCAGCTGCGACCAGCCGTGAGGAAATAGGCAATCCGCCGCACTACGGCACCAAAAACAAACTATACGAGGAGCATATTCCTCTAATTCCACACCGCGCGAGACAGATGACACGCGATGATTATTTGTACTATGACCTTCTGATTGGAATGGACACTGCAAATATCAGGAATATGACAAGGATTGCAGGTGGCAGTGACAGTCAGCAGAAGATATTTAAGATGCTGTCATTTGCTGATTACGGGACAAATCATAAGCTTACAGCAGCGCGCGATGTTGCAGATCCATGGTATACAGGTGATTTTGATGCGACCTTTGATGATGTAATCAGTGGATGCCGGGGCTTGTTAGAATACATAAAAGAGGTGTATAATCTATAGCTATAGCAATTGAAAGACAATAATAGCAGCGGTTACGGTGCTGAACACAGCTGCGATAATTAATTTCAGGAGGCACAAATGCAATTACAGAATGGAAGACCGACAGATACCACAGGCAGACCGGATAAAGAAATTCGTACATACGATTTTTTGGACAAACTGGGAATCGAATATCAGAGAATAGACCACGAGGCGGCATTTACGATGGAGGTTTGTGAGGAGATTGACAAGACACTCGGCGCAACAATCTGTAAGAATCTTTTCCTGTGCAACCGCCAGAAAACTGATTTTTACCTGCTCATGATACCGGGAGACAAGACCTTTAAGACAAAAGAGCTCTCGCATCAGATAGGCAGTGCGAGACTTTCGTTTGCAAGTCCGCAGGATATGGAAAAATATCTGGATATCACACCGGGCTCAGTCAGTGTGATGGGACTGATGAACGACCATGACAATGCGGTCAGGCTTCTGGTGGATGAGGATGTGCTAAAAGATGAGTGGGTTGGATGTCATCCATGCATAAATACATCCAGCCTCAGGATAAAGACAAAGGACATGTTTGGCCCGGTGATAAAGGCCATGCATCATGATATGACAGTGGTAAAATTAACAGGTGAAGCATAGTAAAGCCTGACAGAACGTAAGGAGAACCAATGGTAAAAGCAGTATTATTTGACATGGACGGAACACTTATAGATACGGAGAAATATTATCGTATTTTCTGGCCGATGGCACTTAAGCACTTCGGCTACGAGATGACAGATGAGCAGGCGCTTTCAATGCGAAGCCTCGGGCAGCCGTATGCACCGCAGCATCTTAAGGATATGTTTCATGATCCGGATATGGATTATAATAAAATCAGGGCATATCGGAGAAAAATCATGGAGGAGCATCTGGAAAAGGTGGGTATTGAGCTTAAGCCCGGTGCAATTGAGATACTTACATATTTGAAGGAAAAGGGCATTCACAGAGCAATTTCCACAGCGAATGATATAGAAAGAGCTGAGAAATATCTTAAAAAGATAGGGCTCTACGGATATTTTGACAAGATCATCTGTGCACCTATGGTGGAGCATGGAAAGCCGGCACCTGATGTGTATGAGTTTGCATGCAGCGAGCTTAAGCTGGCACCTGAGGAGTGTATGGCGGTAGAGGATTCGCCAAATGGTGTCAAAAGTGCATATTCTGCAGGCTGTAAGGTTGTCATGGTGCCGGATTTGACACAGCCTGATGAGGAGCTGAAAAAGATGCTTTTTGCCTGTGTTGACAGGATAGATGAGATTAAAAGTATAGTATAATCACAGCATATATAAGTCGTGGAGGCATGATGGACACAGAAAATGATTTACCGGGAATTTCATTAAAAGACGAGCAGAGACAGCTTCAGAATATCATAGGTATTGCACAGGATAATCTGGACCGTGCAAAGGAATCGGTAAAAAAGCTGACAGATGATTTAGAGGATTTAAGAGATGTCTACGAGGCGCAGGACAAGGAGGGACTTGCCCTGTGGAACAATGCGACAGCGCAGCTTCATGAGAACGAGAGAAATATCGTAAGATGTGAAAAGGCGCGGAAAAAGCCGTATTTTGGTCCGTCGCGCATTGCATTAAAGCCTGAGCAGTTGACAAATAAGGCTGAAAATGAGAAGCTTGATTTATCTGCATTTGTAAAAAAAGACAGGGAAAATCAAACACAATGTACTGCTACAGATATGGCAAATAAAATTAAGATTAAGGAAGTAAGTAAGGCTGCAAAAAAGAGCAGCCTCCCTCTCAATCCCTCCCCATACGCATACGGCTCAATTCCGGACAACGATATACTTCATGTAAAGGGACATTCAAAGGGCAAGTTTGCGGTAAAATGGCTCAAAAAATGTAAATCGCATGTTGAAATCGCCACAGCGGACGGCACACTTTATGTGATACCAATAACACCGGAGATAGTACGCGTAATCTTTGTAAAAGGAATTGGAGTGAAGCCGCACAAAACCTATTGGAAGCAAAAGGCCGATACAGCCTTCAAATGGGTGGCAAAGGAATCCAAATCGCTTATTGAAATTCAAACGGAGAAGCTGATACTAAGGATAGAAAAGAAAAACGGAGCCATACAGTATTTTGATGCCGACAGAAATCTTCTTGTAAGTGAAAATGCCACAGAGCCAAGGCTTTTAAATAATGGCGAGTGCTACACATTTTTTGACTGGGACAAATCGGAAAAGCTCAAATCCAAGGGAATACTTGCGACAGACCTTACTGATTTGACAAACAAAGCCAGATATATTTCGTTCGGAGGCAGACAGCAGAGGCTGCCGCTTGTCGTGTCAAACAAGGGATATGGAATCGCTGCTGCATCAAGCCGCACAGCACTCTTTTGCAATATAAAGATGTACGGACAGTATATCTTTGTAGACGGTGACACTCAAAGCGACTATTATTTTATAGGTGCAGGCAGTGTAGGCCATACACTTGAGCTGTACGGCACATTATAAAATGCAAGTTGCCCAAAGCAAAATTATCTGATAAAATATCGGCATGATTATATACGGAGGATAACAGATGAAATTCAGGACAGAAAACGAATTTACACATTTCAAATTTTCGGATGTGCATGTGAGCGATATCATGATGAGCTTTGGCACCTTCAAAATATGCCTTGACAACGTAATTATAAAGGCAGATAATTCTAAAAACAGAGATATCCGTGATATGAGGACAAACGGCCTTATATTAAAGCTTTCAGATGCAAATATTATTTCATTCATACGCGAGGGCTTTAAGACATATGATGCCGATGGCAACCTAAAGAGCACCACGGCTGACGAGGAGATAGAGGAGACAGATTATATCGACACCTTCAACAATTTTCTTGACGGATACGCATATTTAATCGAGAAGGAGAATGAAAATTATACCTTCGTATTCGATGGAACAGATGAGCGCTCGTACACCTTGATTGTATCAGCATCAAAAGACGAGTGCGAGTGGGACAGATTTATGAATATTGAGGCATAGAGTATGCCATGGTGCATTTTTAGACAAGTCCAAGATGCACCATGGCATTTTTAAGCCCATCCTCTTTGATATCGTCTGTCACTATATTGGCAACAGCCTTGACTTCATCGCTGGAATTGCCCATGGCAACACCGACATCACAGTAGCGCAGCATATCAAAATCATTCTGGCCATCGCCAAAGCCTATTGTATCAGCCTGACTCATGTGAAGAAACTCTACCACATCACGTATGCCGGTTGCCTTGTTGACACCGCGCAATGTAATCTCACCGCTGTAAGGTTCAGGCTCTTTAAAGCTGCTCAGGGTTACTACAAATTCATCGCCGAGGAGCTTTCTTAAATCATCAATGTGGTAGTTGCAATTGCAGTAGATGGTGCTTTCAACATCAGCGTATCGATTAGAAAAGCTTGATAATTCATCATCAATCACGATATCCTTAAATGTCGGGTTGTCCTGTATCACATGCATGTCAAACTGCTTTGAGAATGCTGATATGAATTTGTCAGCCCACTTGTGGTTTGTGATGCTTTTATCCTTTGTCTGGAAGATAAGTCCTGTGTTGTTGTCACCAACAGTGTCAAGAACCTTCTGTAACAGATTCTGCCCATAGACATGATGTGCAATTACCTTATCCCCTACAGTGACATAGCCGCCGGCAGCAGCCACCACACCGTCAAAATCAAAGGCTTTTAATGATGGATAAATCTGATTGTAACTACGTCCTGTGCAAAGAAAAATCATGTGACCGTTTTGTTTTGCGTTTATTAGAGCATCAGCGGTTGATGGGCTCATGGTGCTATTGCCGAAATCAACGAGAGTGCCGTCTATATCAAAAAATAATAGTTTTTTCATAAGTGTTACCTGCCTCATTATTATTAATTACATATACCAGATATACTCTACAATACGAATTCAATAAAGGCAATAGGGAATAGCCTAAATTTATTTAATAATTGTTGCAAAAGAAGGCTCTGTTATAACCACAATTAAGAAAAACTATAATATATTCCTATACTTTATTTTCTTAAGTTTTGACTATGATGGGTTGAAATAATAAGTTTATTGTGTTATAACGTTAAACAACAAAAAACAATAAATGCGTTGAAGGAGACTTGGATCACCAGACACCGACAGGAATACAGCGTCACCGACTGAGAGCGCTGTTTGGAAGAGCTGATTGCAGGAACACTACCGGAGCAGATCTGTTGAACGATTGATATGGTTTA
>OHBW01000886.1_pt1 | contig 12912 bp, 9 predicted proteins | sample 1577411 | NCBI WGS metagenome assembly OHBW01 (sample SAMEA3879534, study PRJEB24766) | human gut metagenome | biome: human-associated habitat; feature: feces | place: USA | collected 1985/1987 | reverse complement strand
ATATGATTTTCAAAAGCGCTCTCTCTTATTCTGCGTCTTTTTCCGCGTCCTTCTTGATGATATCCAGTACAAACTTCGGGTTCTGCAGCTTGTTGGTCAGCACAATCTTGCCGCTGCCGCCGCACTTGGAACAGGTTCTTACGGAGGTTACAGAGCCAAACATGGACTGCTGCATCACTCTCTCCTGCCCTGTCCCGTGACAGGTCGGGCAGCTTTCGGGATGGCTGCCTGCCTTCGCGCCTGTGCCATGGCAGGTTTCACATTCATCATAAATTGCAATGGAAATTTCTTTTTTGCAGCCAAAAACTGCCTCCTCAAAGGTCAGCTGGATGCTTACGTTTACATCCTTCCCGCGTCTGGGGCCGTTTCTTTTCGCTCCGCCGCCGCCAAAGCCGCCGCCTCGGGAGCCGCCGCGGGAACTGCCGCCGAAGCCGCCGCCGCTGAACCCGCTGCCGCCGCTGGGACGACTGGGCCGGCTGGGCCGGGGCGCACTGGGTCTCGGACCGCCGCCGGGCCGGCTATTGGGCCGGGGCGGCCTCGGTGCGCCGGGTCTCGGACCGCCGCCCATGGGAGGCCGGGGACCACCGCTGTAGGGCGGCCGGGGCCCGCCGCCGTGGGGCGGCCGGGGGGGCCGGGGCGCCCGGGGCCGACGGCCCCAGAAAATGGGATAGTACACCGGACGCACCACGTTTACCGGTGCGCCCACGATATACCGCCGGCGATAGCGGCTGTACCGCATAGCATCCAGCACCATCCACACCAAGAAGATACCGATGATCAGCACCACCACGCTGCCGATGGACGTGCCGCCGCTGCTGGCCGCCGGTGCCGCCGGGGCGTACCAGCCGCTGTCATTGCTGTCGCCGCCGTCCAGCTTCACCTGGGCGTAGAACACGTCCGCCTGCCGGAAGAAGGCCGTCACGGCGCTGTCGAAGTCGCCGCTGTAATAGGTGGTCTCAATGGCCTGCCGCAGCTGATTTTGCTGGGTGTCGGTCATGGTGTAGCCCACATTGTCGCCGCAGTAGACCTGCCAGTCGCCGTCCTTCACCAGCAGCAGTATCATGTCGTTGCGTCCCAGCCCCCACTTCTCGCCCAGGTTGGCGGCGTAATCCTCCGCGTCCCAGCCGGTCAGATGGTCGATGCTGGCCACCGCCGTAATGGCGTAATACTTGCTGTTCCAGCTGTCGTTGTAGTCCCGGATCAGCTGCTCCGTCTGTCCGTTCAGCAGACCGGCCTCGTCACAGATCCAGTCCTGGTACTGCACGTCCAGCAGCTCCGTGGGCTTCTTGGCGATAAAGCCGTCCTTGCGGCTCTGGCCGATGAACACCGCGCCAGCAATGGCCAGCATCAGCACCACCAGTGCCACGCCGCGTTTTTCAAAAAACTTCATACCTGTTCCCCTTTCCAAAGGAGATTGATCTTATTTTCAGCTCCGCAGCTCCATCAGCTTCTGCTTCAGCTCACCCTCGATCTTACCCAGCGCCCCGTTTTGTGCTGCGCGCAAAACGGGGACCCCGGATGATCTGACATCCTCGGACGAAATGAATTCGTCCTGCGGCAAGGTTTCGGCCAGCCGAAACGCTTGTGCGCGCCGGTCGGCGCGTGTGCGGCTGCCGCCGCACAGTCGAGCTGAGCCGGCAGTCTGCACCTTGAGGGGTTATCCCCGCAGCTCCATGAGCTTCTGCTTCAGCTCACCCTCGATCTTACCCAGCTCGACTTCGGCTTCCTTGCGCTTGGCCGCGCCCTCCTTTTGGATGTTCAGCACCTCGTCCAGGGTGGAGATCAGCTGCTGGTTGGTGTGCTGCAGCGTCTCGATGTCGATGATGGAGCGCTCGGCCTCCTTGGCGGTGGCGATGGTGCCCATCTTCAGCGTATCGGCGTTCTTCTTCAGCAGATCGTTGGTCATCTCGGTGACGGCATTCTGTGCGGCGGTAGCCTGACGGCTGTGCTCCATGCCCAGGGCCAGCACCATCTGGCTCTTCCACAGGGGGATGGTGTTCACCAGGGAGGACTGGATCTTCTCGATCATCAGCGTGTCGTTGTTCTGCAAAAGCCGGGTCTGGGGGCCCATCTGCACGGATACCATGCGGGTCAGCTCCAGATCGTGCAGCTTCTTCTCAAAGCGGTTGCACAGGTTCACCAGGTCGTTGTAGGCCTGGGCGTCCTCGGCCAGACCCGTCTGCTCCGCCTTCTTCCGCAGCGCCTCCAGCTCCGTGGAGCGCACCTCGGCCAGGCGCTTTTTGCCGGCCAGGATGTACATGGTCAGTTCCTTGTAGTACTTCAGGTTCAGCTCATACATCTGGTCGAACATGGCCACGTCCTTCAGCAGCGTGATCTGATGGTTCTCCAGATTTTGGGCGATCTTGTCCACATTGGCCTCGACCTTGCTGTACTGGGCCTTCATGGTCTCCAGCTTGTTGCTGGCCTTCTTGAACAGGCCGAATAAGCCCTTCTTCTCGTCCTCCTCGCCAAAGCCCTTCAGCTCCACCACCAGGCGGCTCAGGTCCTCGCCGATCTCGCCCATGTCCTTGCTGCGGACGTTGTTCAGCGCGTTCTCGGAGAAGGACGCCACGCTCTTCTGGGCCGCGGCGCCGTACTGCAGCACCTGGTTGGTGTCGCGGATGTCGATCTTGTGGGAGAAGGCCTCCACCGCCTGCTTTTCCTCCTCGGTCAGCAGCTTGTCGTCCATCTCCACCGGCTCGATCTTCTTTTCCTCCTCCTTGGGGACTTCCGGGGCCTCCGGCGTCAGCGTCAGGGAGGGCACCTCCACTGCTGCGGCAGTAGCGGTATCGTCAGGGGTCAGGGTCAGCTCGGGCATCATGTTATCAGTCATGGCGGTTGCTTCCTTTCTGTTATGTTCTTATAAAGTTATATACATTGTTCTCATAGCTCCAGCGTGATGCCGTTCCCGGCGTCCACGCTGTCCTCCGCCTGGGGCGGCTGTGTCTGCGCGTCCCCGGCATTGCGGATATCCAACTCCGGCTGGGGGTCGACCACCGGGTTTTCCTGGGCCGCCTGGTGCACGGCGTCGCCGCCGGTCAGACCCTCCCGTGCCATCATGTTGTCCAGTACCGTGATGTCCGTGGATATATCCATGGCCTGGTCGCCGAACAGACTGTCCAGCTGCTTTTCAAAAGCCAGCACGATGGTGGCCATCATGCCCTCTACCTTCTCCATGGTGCCGGTGATGTTCTGGCCGGACACGCCCTGGCGGCTCAGCTCGTCGTAGCTGCGGAGCAGCTTCAGCGTGGTGGGCAGGTAGTAGGACATGAACTTCCGGATCTGCGGCAGCTTCTCCGGGTGCGCCTTCACATAGTCGAATATCTTGCCGCTGACCTCCTCCAGCCGGTCGATCTGGCCGGAGATAGTCTCGTCCTGTATGCGGTCGTTCAGCGCCCGCATGGCCTTGATGGCCGCGTCGCCCTCGGCGATGGCCTTGTCCAGGTCCACATTGCCGGTGCTCACCGGCTCCTCCGGTACCTCCACGGTCTCGGTCACATCCCGGCAGAACATCCGGGCGATCAGCGCCACAACGGCGGAAGCCGCCGCCGCCAGCAGGAAGTGTCCCACCTGATACAGCGGAAACAGCAGTGCGTACAGCACCCACGTCACCGCCGCAGCGTAGATGGGTGCGGCTGATTTATGGACGATGGTCTTTGTTTTCAATCCTGTCGCCTCCAGTCCTTGTTTGTGACTATATATTATATAGCATTTCTGTTTTCCGGTCAATGTTTGAAAGGAAAAAAGGGCGCCCGCGGGCGCCCTTTTTCACTTGTTGTTCAGCTTGCCCAGATACCGGTAGATGCTGGCCTCGCTGCTGTGCAGCGTCTGTGCCACATGGCTCACGGATCCCTTCAGCAGGAACACGCCCTTGCGGTTCAGAATGTCCATGATCTCCATCTTCTCGTCCTGGGTCAGCCGGTCCACCTCCACCGGATAGTCGGCCACCACCTGGGATACGATGCTGGCGGTGGCGCCGGCGATGGATGTGGGATAGCCGCTGCGTACCGGTGTCTCCACCGGGTCGTTGCTGTCGGCGATGAGCCGCGTGCCGCTGGGTACGCCCCGCTTCACGCCGCCGCCGCACAGCTCCATGACCCTGCGGCTCAGCTCCTCGTACCGGCTGGCGTCAAAGTTGATGCACAGCAGGCCGGACAGCTCCCCGTGCCGTCCCTTGATGAACATGGAGTTGGAGCACATGGTCTTGCCCGTGGCGGATACGGACTCAAAGTTCAGCACATAGTTCTGCGTCTCGTACAGGTTCCCAGCCACGAACTCCAGCATTTTGTTGCTGAGAGGGGAGCCGATGTGCCGTCCGGTCAGCTCTCCATTGGCGATGGCGATGATCCGGTTGGAGTCGTCCTCCAGCTCGTGCAGGGCGATCTCATAGTCAGGGCCCAGCACGTGGCCCAGAAAGTCTACGATCAGTGTGTATTGCCGTATCAGCTCCACTTCCATGGCAGGCAGTCTCCTTTTCTGTTTTATGCGGTGGGGAGGGCGCTCACGCCTCCGGCTGCGCTGCCTGGGCGGCGATCCTCGCCTTCTCCTCGTCCTCCAGCACCCGGTAGGCCACCTTGCCCACCAGGGTCTTGGGCAGCTCATCCCGGAACTCGATGTCGTAGGGCATGGCGTACTTGGCCACGTGCTTGCGGCAGTAGTCCAGCAGCGTCTGCTTGGTGGCGTCGTTGGCGGGCACGCCGGGCTTGAGCATCACGAAGGCCTTGACCTTCTGCATCTTATAGGGATCGGGCACGCCGATGATGCAGCTCATCTGTACGTCCTCATGGGCGTCCAGAATGTTCTCCAGCTGGCCGGGATAGACGTTGTAGCCGGAGGTGATGATCATCCGCTTGGCGCGGCCCTTGAAGTAGATGAAGCCCTGGTCGTCCATGGTGCCCAGGTCGCCGGTGTACACCCAGGTCAGGCCATCGTCGTGCGTCCGCAGGGTGCGGGCCGTCTCCTCGGGGTTGTTCATGTACGCCTTCATGACGGTGGGGCCCGCCAGCAGGATCTCGCCCTCGGTGCCGTAGGGTACCTCCTTGTCGGTGTCCGGCTCCACGATCTTGATATAGGTGTCGGGGAAGGGCAGGCCGATGGAGCCCTCCTTGTAGATATTGGTGGGCGTCAGGCAGCAGGCCGTCACCGTCTCGGTGGTGCCGTAGCCCTCGCGGACCTGAATGACCGCGTGGTGATCGTACAGGAACTTGTCAAATTTCTTCTTCAGCTCGATAGACAGGCTGTCGCCGCCGGAGAACACGCCCTTCAGACTGCTCAGGTCCGCGCCGTCCATGCTGGGCAGGCGCAGCAGCGCCTCATACAGCGTGGGCACGCCGGCGATAAAGTTGCACTTGTACTTCACGATCTGCTTGGCATAGCTCTTGGCGGTGAACCGGGGGATGAGGATGCACCGTCCGCCCTGGCTCAGCATGGAGTGCACGCACACGCCCAGACCGAAGCCGTGGAACAGGGGCATGGCCGCCAGCATCCGGTCGCCGGGCCGGAACATGGGGTTGGTGGCGATGATCTGCTGGCCCAGTGCGTTGAAGTTGCCGTTGGTCAGCACGATGCCCTTTGTGGTGCCGGTGGTGCCGCCGGAGTACAGAATGACCGCGGGATCGTTGTAGCCTCGCTCCACCCGGTAGTTCTTGTAGAAGCAGTACCGGGACATATCCATAAATTCCTTCCACCGGATGACCGGCGCATCCTCGGGGATCTTCTGGATCTTCCGCCCCTCGGTGAGCATATAGCCCGCCCGGATGGTGCGGCTCAGCGCATCCTTTACGGAGGCGATGATGATGTTGATGATGCCGGTGTTCTGCCGGATGTGCTCGAACTTGTCGTAGAACTGATCCAGCGTGATGGCCGTGGTGGACTCGGAGGCGTTCAGATAGAACTCGATCTCCTTCTCCGCCGACAAGGGGTGGATCATGTTGGCGATGCCGCCCACCAGGTTCACCGCGTAGAACATATAGATGGCCTGGGGGCAGTTGGGCATGGCGATGGTCACCTTGTCGCCGGGCCGCACGCCCAGGGTCTTCAGGCTCTTGGCGCACTTCTCGATCTCCTGTACCATCTTTTTATAGGTGGTGGACTTGCCCATGAAATCAAAGGCGATGTTGTTGGGATACAGCTCGGCCATGCGCTCCACGGCCTCGAACATACTTCCCTGGAAATAATCCAGGTGCATGGGCACATCGCCCATATAGTCCTTCCACGGGGTCTTTACTTCACTCATATTGTACCTCCTCGCTCATGGGCTTTTCCAGCTCCTCCGGGTGTGTCAGCAGATACTCCAGCAGCCGCACGGACTTGGAGTAGTAATAGCCGTCCGCCAACCGCTCGTCAATGGTCAGTCCCAGCTCCAGCGTCTCCCGCATGGTCACGGTGCCGTCCTCATTGATAAACGGCGATTTCTTCTTCTCACCGATGATGCAGAACAGGGAGCAGGTGCCCCAGTTGGTCAGATGGTGATAGCCGCACTTCAGCTTGATGGACCCCAGGTTCGAAATGACCACAGAGCTGTAATAGGGGTCGGTGGCGATGAGGTCGGACGGCACCCAGCCGTGGCGATCCAGAAACATCAGGAACCGCACGATGGCCTTTCCCATCCACCGGGGCATCTTATTGAACATATCCATGCCCGCGGTGGAGGCATCCACCTTCTCGCTGCGGCACTCCGTCACCTGCCGGCGGATGTAGTCGTGTACCTCCGCCACCGTGTCCGTCTCCTTCCCGTGCAGGAAGGCCAGCGCCTCCGCGCCCTTGTCGGAAAACTGCTTCTTCACCACGAACGCGGCGGACACCTCGTTCCGCTGATAGAAATTGCTGTTCACAATAAAGCGGTTCAGCTTCGGCCGCAGGGTGATGGTCTTCTCCAGCGCCGCCACCACGATGTGGAACATGGTGTAGGGAAAGTCCGTCTCCTCCGCATTCTTTTTGGCCAGATATGCGTTCATGGCGGTCAGGTCCACCTTCACGGAGATGTACGCCTCATTATCGCACCGGTTGGGGTAGATGATGCCGGTGATGAAGTGCAGGGAATCCAGCTCCCGCAGCAGCCGGCCGTCCTTCCGGTCTCCCCGCCGTCTCTTATAGGTCTCCATATGTTTCTCCTATGCAACTAATATAAATGTGGAAGTTTTACAAGCATATCTAATATGCTATATTATGTTGACAACATAAATCAACAACTGTTACCCGCACATTATACCAGCCTCCCCCCGAAAATACTACCCCCATTTTCACACTTTACGCAATTCATACAAAAATGTTAGGCGCTAAAAAGGACCGGCGAGAGCCGGTCCTTTTTTCACTCACAGATTTTTCACCCGCAGGGCCCGTATGGCATTCAGCACCGCCAGCACCATCACGCCCACATCGGCGAAGATGGCCGCCCACATATTGGCCGCGCCGATGGCCACCAGCACCAGGCAGGCGAACTTCACCGCCAGCGCGAACACGATGTTCTGATACACGATGCCGATGCACTTCCGGGAGATGTGGATGGCCTTGGCGATCTGCATGGGCTCGTCGTCCATCAGCACCACGTCCGCCGCCTCGATGGCCGCATCGCTGCCCATGGCGCCCATGGCGATGCCGATATCCGCCCGGCTCAGCACCGGCGCGTCGTTGATGCCGTCGCCCACGAAGGCCAGCTTGGCCTTCCCGCGCTGCCGGGACAGCAGCTGCTCCACCTGCGCCACCTTGTCCCCGGGCAGCAGCTCGCTGTGTACCTCGTCCACGCCCAGCTCCGCCGCCACCGCGTCCGCCACCTTCTTGGCGTCGCCGGTGAGCATGACGGTCTTTTCCACGCCCGCCTTATGCAGCGCGGCGATGGCCGCCTTGGCGTTGGGCTTCACCACGTCGGAGATCACGATGTGCCCCGCATACTGCCCGTCCACCGCCATGTGGATGATGGTCCCCACGCTGTGGCAGTCGTGGTAGGGGATACCCAGCTGGACCATCAGCTTGCTGTTGCCGGCGGCCACCGTGTGGCCGTCCACCACGGCGGTGACGCCGTGGCCGCTGCTCTCCTGGATGTCCGTCACGCGGCTGCGGTCGATGGCCTTGCCGTAGGCTTTCTGCAGGCTCTTGCTGATGGGATGGGAGGAGGCGCACTCCGCAAGCGCCGCGTATTCCAGCAGCTTCTGCTCGTCCATGTCGCTGTGGTGTACCGCCGTCACCTCGAACACACCCTTGGTCAGCGTGCCGGTCTTGTCGAACACCACCGTCTTTACCTGGGACAGCGTCTCCAGATAGTTGGAACCCTTGATGAGGATGCCCTCATGGCTGGCGCCGCCGATACCGGCGAAGAAGCTCAGGGGAATGCTGACCACCAGCGCGCACGGGCAGCTGGTCACCAGGAACGTCAGCGCACGGTATACCCACTGTTCCCACTGGCCGTCCATGCCGCCCACCAGCCGGATCACCGGCGGGATAATAGCCAGCGCCAGCGCGCTGTAGCATACCACCGGCGTGTAAATGCGGGCGAACTTGGCGATAAAGTCCTCGCTGCGGGACTTGCGGGAGCTGGAGTTCTCCACCAGCTCCAGGATCTTGGACACCGTGGACTCGCCAAAGGCCTTGGTGGTCCGGATCTTCAGCACGCCGGTCATGTTGATGCAGCCGCTGATGACCTCGTCGCCCTCCCGGGCGTCCCGGGGCAGGCTCTCGCCGGTCAGGGCGCTGGTGTTCAGGGTGGAGCTGCCCTCGGTGACGACACCGTCGATGGGCACCTTCTCGCCCGGCTGCACCACGATGACGGTGCCGATGGCCACCTCGTCCGGGTCCACCTGCACCAGCTGGCCGTCCTGCTCAATGTTGGCGTAGTCCGGCCGGATGTCCATCAGCGCGCTGATGTTCTTCCGGCTCTTGCCCACCGCGTAGCTCTGGAACAGCTCGCCGATCTGATAGAACAGCATCACGGCGATGGCCTCGTTATAGTCGCCGCTTTTCTCATAGATGGCCAGCGCGAACGCGCCCACCGTGGCCACGGCCATCAGGAAGTTCTCGTCGAACACCCGCCCGTTGGCGATGCCCTGCCCGGCCTTTTTCAGAATGTCGTAGCCGATGACCAGATACGCTGTCAGATACAGCGCCAGCCGCAGCCACCCCGTCACCGGAATAATATACAGCGCGACCAGCATCGCCGCCGTGATGAGTATGCGTATGAGCATTTTCTTTTGTTTTTTCGTCATAGCGTTTCTCCTTTCCTGTATCCGCACCGCCGTCCCGCCCGCAGCCGGCGCAGCGGGCTTTTTCGCGCCCCGGCGTAAGCGCATTATTTGTCTCCGACTGGGATAGTTTCGCGCCCCGGCGCGAGCGTTTCTTTTGTCTCCGACGGCCCCATTTCTTCCAACAGCGGAAGAAATGGGGGAAAGAACGCCGGCAGAAACTGCGTTTCTGCACTTCCTCAGCGCGCTATGCCTGTTCACTGCCACCTGCGCTTTCCCTCACGTAACCGGCGTTTTTCTGATCGTTGTCGGTCCCCCGACTGTGCCAGCACAGCTTTCCGCTGCCGCTGCCTGCTACTACGGCAAAAATTATTCGTTCTGCCGTGTCGCAGGCTAAAAAATAATTATATCCTGTGCCCGACGGGCACACCTACCTTTGCCGACGTGCGTCGGCAAAGGCGCGATTTGATAATCGCCACCCGGTAGAAGCAAACACCCCTACCGTGGCTGGGGCAAGCGGCCGCGCCAGCCTCCGCGCCGGTGAACGCAGGCACAGTCCTTTTGACCGACAGTGATGACCGCTGCACCCCGCCCGCGAGTACACACTGTCAAATTCGCACCTGCTGTCCCCGCGCCAAGGAAGTCTTGAAACGTAGTTTCAAGCGGCTTTCTTTGGTAGCTTTCTTTCAACGATGAAAGAAAGCTACTCGCGCCAGGGGGCGCGAAACTCCCCATTCCGGCACACAAAAAAACAGCCCTCCGGCCACCGCCGAAGGGCTGTTTTTCACAGATGATATTCCTGCTTGTACTCCTCATAGTACCGCGCGAAGGAACTGGACTTCATGGCCCGGACACTGTTCAGATACTCATGGGTGTCGAAGGAGTCGGACTCCAGCTCGATAATGGCCACGGCGATGTTGGAGCAGTGGTCCGCCACGCGCTCGTAGTTGGTCAGCAGATCGTTGAACACGAACCCCTGGTTCAGCGTGCAGCTGCCGGACTGCAGCCGGTCCACGTGGTGGGACTTCATCTCATCGCACAGGCCGTCGATGATCTCCTCCAGCGGCTCCACCTGTGCAGCCTTCTGAACATCATCGTTTTCAAAGGCCTCGTCCGTCAGAACCAGAATGCGCTCCAATGCGGTATCCAGCAATTGCAGTTCCTTTTTGGCGCTCTCGCTGAAGCTGGCCTCCTTGTCGTACAGCTCCTCGGCCTTTTCCATGATGTTCACGGCATAGTCGCCGATACGCTCGAACTCGGTGACAAAATTCAGCAGCTCGGTCACCGCGTGGCTTTCGTCGTCGCCCAGCTCCTGATCGGTCAGCTTGATCAGGTAGTTGGTGATCTCCACCTCCATGCGGTCGATCAGGTTCTCGCGCACCTTAATGGCGCTCACGGTCTCCTCGTCCATCTTCAAAAGCAGCGGCGCGGCCAGACCCACGTTGCGGGCGGCGCGGCGGGACATCTTGATCACCGCATTCTTCGCCTGCTGCAAGGCCACTGCCGGGCTCTTGTACAGACGCTCGTCCAGCACCGGCATGCTCAGCTCCTGTGCTTCCTCCATGCTACTGGGCACCGTGAGCATCGCCAAGCGGCTCAGCACTCCGCTGCAAGGCAGGAACAGCAGCATGGCGCATACGCTGGACAAGGTATGGATGTTTGCAATGGAGCTCTTGTTCATCACATCGCCCCACATGGGGATGCCGATGGTGAACTGCACCGCATAGATCAGCGCCAGCAGGATCACACTGCCGATGACGTTGAAGTACAGGTGGATGAGCGCTGCCCGCTTACCATCCTTGGAGGAACCGCCGATGGTGAGCAGCGGGGTGAACGCCGTACCGATATGCGCACCCAGAATGATGGGAATGGCAGAGCTGAAGGTGACAAGCCCTGTGCTGGACAGTGCCTGCAGAATACCCACCGAAGCGGAGGAGGACTGGATGATCACGGTGACCACCACGCCCACCAGAACGCCCAGAATGGGGTTGGTCATGGTGACGAACAGATTCTGAAAGACGGCGCTCTCCCGCAGGGGAGCAACGCCGGTATCCATCAGGCTCATGCCGGTAAACAGAATGCCGAAGCCCAGCATGATCTGGCCGATATTCTTCTTTTTGGCATTGCGCAAGAACACATAAAAAATGCAGCCAATAAACGCCACCACGGGGGCAAAGGTCTTGGGCTGGATCAGGGTCAGCCACAGGCTGTCGCCTGAGATATCCGCCATGCGGATCAGCTGACCGGTAACAGTCGTACCAATGTTTGCACCCATGATAACGCCTACCGACTGCGTAAGGGTCATGATGCCGGAGTTGACCAGACCGACACAAATAACCACCGTACCAGCCGACGACTGGATGACGCCGGTGATCAGTGTGCCAAAGATCACGCCTTTAATGGTGGAGGAGGTAAGCTTTTGCAATACGCCCTGCATCTTGCCGCCTGCCAGCTTTTCCAGTCCGGCGCCCATGATGGACATGCCGTACAGGAACAGCGCAACGCCGCCCAGCAGAGAGGTAATGTGTGTGATATCCATAACGATACTCCTAATATGAAACTTCCCTTTTTATCCTTTACAGCACACAGCCGCCGGAACCTTGCACGCACAGCGCCTGCCCTGTTCCGGAAGCCGCTTACTTTTATTATACCATCAAAGGGGGCGTCTCAACAAGGTTTATTTTACAGGAAAGTTACTTTTTTTACACATTCCGCAACATATTTCCGGGCGGCAAACAAAAAGATTTCCGTTATTTTACATACATTTTACATTCAGCTTTCCCAGATGCGATATGCCGCCGCTTACCCGGCCAGCTCTTCCATGGCCTCCCGCACTGTGTCGGCCGAAAACAGGAACACACCACTGCCGGTGTATACCTCCACATGACTGCCCACATAACGCAACTCAAAATCCTTCATGGTGTTTCCCTCCTGTGTTTCTGTTTTGTTCCGGGGCTTTCCCGGTGAACACAGTATCGCATAATTTAGATACCATAAAAAGGACTTTCAAAGGTTTTTGCGGATTTTTTGCGTAAAAAACAGCGTATGCTCCCCAGTCTGCTCACGCTGTACACGGCCATTTTCCTCGGAGATCAGGTCTTTGGCAGTCCCCGCAGCGCCGCATTTCCGCAGGAAACAGGCGCTGGAGCTGCCGTTTTCCGTCACGACCCCCTCCTGTGAAAATGGGATAGCGGAGCGTCCGCAGACGCTCCGCTATCCCGAAATTAAAAATAAATTTTCCGCTGATAATGGCTATAGCAAAGCGGAAGCCCTTCCAAATCATCCTGCTGTGCAAAGCATTATTCTGCCGCGTCCGTCACACGGACGGGGTAGCCTGTCCGCACACAGCGCACCGCGTAGCGGGAACCGCCGCCGGAGGTGCAGGTGAACAGGGTCAGATCCCAGTTGTCCGTCTCGGTATCGGTGGTCATCTCCTCGATCTGGGTGGGGCGCAAAGTCTCCACGCTCTCCACCTCATAGCTCCAGCGCAGACCGTCTGCATCCGTAAAATAAACCGAACTGCCGATGGCCAGCCACTTGATGGGGCTGAAATGCTTTGCATAGTTGTGGGCGCAGACCACCATGTTGTCGGCGTAGGTGGAGCCGGAGTAGCGGCCCGGGGCCACCTTGAGGCCCGCATAGCTCCACTCGCTCATCACGGGCAGTTCCAGCCCGATGGACGGAATGGACAGATAGCCGATGTAATCCCAGCCGTTCAGTTCGGTCACGGTCATTTCCT
>OHBW01000883.1_pt1 | contig 12946 bp, 8 predicted proteins | sample 1577411 | NCBI WGS metagenome assembly OHBW01 (sample SAMEA3879534, study PRJEB24766) | human gut metagenome | biome: human-associated habitat; feature: feces | place: USA | collected 1985/1987 | reverse complement strand
ATTGTGATTTTCTCTTTGCCGAATGACCTTGGATACTCATAGACATATAAGAATTAGAAGAAAATCCATACAATTTTTCCATCTTCTTTATTACGTTATCTACATTTGTATCAATAATAAATATAGGTTTAGATATACATTCATGTAATATACTATTAAAGTGCTCATCAGATTTATTGAATGAATAACCTACAATAATAATTTTGTCAGCTTCTTTCATTTTTTGCTCTGCTTTATACCATGTTTGAATAAAGGTCTTAGAAAGCACAGGTTTAATTTTTATTGGTGGCAAAAACTCAGGAATAGAATACTTTATATTATCCTCCTCAAAGTTTATATTGGGAGTTAATTGGTTTTCAATAAATGAAATAATATCTAATGAGCAATATTCTTGATCTTCAATTTTTATTTCTGTTTTATTCTGAATATCTACATAATTCATCAAATTACCATGAAAATATAATGCAGGATAGTCATTTCCTTTTGTAAAGAAATATGCAAATGAAGAGTAGTTAAAAGTAACAATCTGCCAATCTCCCGGAATCTTAGAATATACGGGAAACTCATGCATTCGTTCACTATATGTTGTATATATATCATTTTCCTTCTTTTTTAAATATACCCACAACATCCATGATATATAAATGTAATTTTTTATAGATGCTGGCTTGTCTATATAAAAACCGATAAAATAATTCATCAACAAATCTTCAATATCTAATAAATTATGATATACGTGTTTTAATATAGGATGATTAGGCTCTTGCATACTTCTTTCCAAAATCTGTCTCATAACACTTTTAAAGGTGTCAGTATATACTAATTTTGAAAAATCGATAATTGATTCATCTGTAACGGCAAAGTTTTCTCCAAAAACCTCTTCAATTAATTCAGCAGTTTCTTGATCCAATGTAGCCCCTGTTTTCATTGATTCTACCTTATTCATAATAGCAACAATCAATTGACCCATTTTTTGGTTTTCAGGACTCAATGTGTTATCATTAGTAAGAACAGTTTGTACCCCCTCTTTAATTTTAGTAATTTCTCTACCAAAATCTTGTACAAATCTTTCTATTGTATCTTTTATAAGTTTGTCAAAATGAAATCTTAATGATGGAATAATATTACGTAGCTTCTCATCTATTTCTCGTCCATCATTTTTTATAAAATCATTAATTTGAGGAATAAGTTCATTTGTCAATGGCATTTCGATACCAGATGTTGCATCTACTCCAGCTCCTAAAACTATAACTGTCATATTTGATATTTTAAATTTCTTGCAAAGATAATGATAATAAACAACTTATAAGAAAATCAGGAAGGAAAACGAGGAAAATCATTCCCTACTATGGAAATACTATGGATTGTGCCTGCGCGGAGTTGCGCACCTTTGCAGCGTAACCAATACGGAAGGATATGGAAATAATAACGATGGACAATGAGGTCGTGAAGACGATGATGGAGAAGATAGACCGCATAGCGGACTATGTTTTCAAGAAAGACAACGTGCCGAAGGAAGAAGCGGAAATCCTGCTGACGAGCGAGGAGGCGGCGGACCTGCTGAAAATCAGCACGAGGACACTGCAACGGATGCGAAAGGACAAGACTATTCCCTACATGATGGTGAGAAGCAAGTGCCGGTACAGACTGACGGATCTGGAGGAATGCGTGAGACGGAAAATCGTACACTGCAATCCCAAGACGCTGGAGGAGTTCAAGCATAACTACCTGATGACAAGAAAGGAGGCGGATGATGGAAGGGATTGGTAAGGAAATGTTCGAGGAATGGATGAAGCGCCTCATGGAACGGATTGACCGGCTGGACAGCATCATATCGGTGCTGATAAACAAGGAAGCGGCAGGCGTGAAGTACATGGACGGAGAACGGCTGTATGACAATCAGGACCTGTGCGAGATGCTGAGAACGAGCAAACGATCGCTACAGCGGTTCCGCAGCGAATACGGACTGCGTTACCAGAAAATCAGCCGCAAGACCTACTACAAGGAATCGGACGTGCTAGAGTTTATCAGCCGGAACATGGAAGAGGTGACGCTGGACGGCAAAAAGGTGCTGAAAGTGAAGGAGGGAACGGGAAAGAAAGTTCCGGGCAAAACGGCGAAAGGGAAAAAAGGAGGCAGAAGGAATACCGGGTCTGACAAACGCACGTGAAACGGATGCGAAAAGAGAAATCAGGAAGTGGATGGTGAACCGGATGTAAACGGGAAACTGAGGGTGAGACTGATGCAAACCAGGACTGACAAGCACACGTGAAACGGAGGCGAAAAGAGAAACCGGAAGTGGATGGTGAACCGGATGTAAACGGAAAGCTGAGGGCGAGCCTGATGCAAACCGGGACTGAAAGGTGAACGGGAAATCGGAACGAAAAGAGAAACAGACCTGCACGGGAATACCGGCGGGACTATCATCAAACAATAAAAAAAATCAATCAATGGAACAGAAAAAGAAAAAGCAAGAGGATGTACTGGTCGTCCGCGACGAGAAGACGGGCGAAATCAGTGTGGTTGCCGGACTGGATGCCAGGGGCTATCCCAAGAGGGCACAGGCAAAGGCGGAACACTCGCAGGAGTTTTTGCGCTTTGACCGCCACGGGGATGCGATAGACAATTTCATGAGAAATTTCTACCGCCAGTGTAAGGAGCCGACACGATTCGGTTTCTACAGGGTGGCAGCGGACACGGTGGAAGCTCTGCTTCCGGTTATCAAGGACCTGCTGAAAGACCCTGTGGCGAACGCTGACCTGCTCGCACCGCACAAAGTGGATACATCGGCGTACCAGCAGGCTGAGGAACAGCAGACTACGGAGGAGGCGAAAACAGAAAATGCCGAAACGGAGACTGAAGAACAACAGACTGCGGAAGAGGTGAAAAGAGAAAATGCTGAAACGGAGGCTGAGGGACAGCAGACTGCGGAGGAGGTGAAAAGAGAAAATGCCGAAACGGAGTCTGAAGAACAGCAAGCTGAGGAGGAGGTGAAAAAAGAAAATACGGAAGAAAACAATGTGGAACAGAAAACAGACGAGAAAATGGAAGAAATGAAACAGAAAAATCAGGAACAGCAGCCGCAAGCGGCGGAAACGCAGACGGCACAGGGACATCAGCCCGCACAGGATGGGCAAGCGCAGGCAAAACCGGAGAAACCGAACCTGATTGCGGACAGCGATGTGGACTGGAAGGAACTGGAACAGTTCGGTGTGAAAAGGGAAAACCTGTCTGAAAAGGACATGAAAGCCCTGATGAACTACGGGAAGACAAGGCTGGTGACGGTGGAACCGGTGCTGGGCGGAGAACGCTACGAGCTGCAGGCCCGACTCTCGTTGCAGAAAGCGGAAGACGGAAAGCTGAAACTTACCCCCCACTTCGTACGCCATGAGCCGAGACTCGACGTGCCATACAACGGCTATACATTCACGGACGAGGACAAGCAGGCACTGAAACAGACGGGTAACCTGGGCAAGCTGGTGAACGTTGCCGATACGAAGACCGGAGAGATGCGCCTGGCGTATGTCAGCATCGACCGACTGACGAATGAGATTGTGGACGTACCGACGAACAAGGTGCGCATCCCGAACCGGATCGGACTGACGGAACTGTCGAAGGCGGAACAGGAAATCCTGCGTGCGGGGCTGGCACTGCCCAAGGAGGTGACACTGAAGGGCGGGCGAAAGTTCGAGGCCATGCTGCAGGTGAACGCTGACAAGCGCGACGTGGAGTTTGTGCCGGAGCATCTGTGGCAGGGACAGTCGCAGCGACGCGGAAACGGACAGGAGAAAAAACAGAAAAGCCCGGAAGCCCCGGATGCTACCGGACAGCAGCAGAAGGAAGACGGGAATCAGGAGAACGGACAGCGGCGCAACCGCTCGTGGACGAACGAGGACGGAAGCATACGTCCGATAGGCAAATGGAAGGACGACAAGTTTACGGAACAGCAGAAGGCGGACTATGTGGCGGGCAAGGTCGTGGTACTCGCCAACGCTAAGGATGACAAGGGACAGCCCTGCACAAAATACCTGAAGTTCGACCGTGAGAAAGGCAGACCGCTGACCTATTCGGAAAACCCTGACCTGGCACAGACCGTTGCCCCGTCGAACGAGAGCCGCACACAGCTTGCGGTGAACAACGAGGGCAAGACGAACGAGGCTACCAGACATGTGAAGGAGCCGCTTCAGCAGGGACAGACCGCCCCGAAGGACGACACCCAGAAACAACAGCAGGAAAAACCGAAGAAGAGCAAAGGCATGAAGGTATCCTGAGTGCCACCACTAAATCCATTACAAGAGAATAAACAACGGATTGAAACGGGGCCTCATGCGCCATGTACCGCATATCCCACGGATAACCGGCGTACCCCGTTCCACTCCACAAGGAACAAAAGTATCAATGATTAAAACAGAAAATGTATGATTACCATATTGGCAGAAAAACCGAGCGTGGCGCGTGAGATAGCACGCATCGCCGGAGCAACAAGAAAGGAAGAAGGATTTTATACAGGAAACGGCTACCATGTGACATGGGCACTGGGGCATCTGGTACAACCTGCCCTGCCTGAGGGCTACGGCTTCAAGGGATTCAGCAGGGACAGCCTGCCGGTGATACCGGAGGAGTTCATGCTGATACCACGCCAGGTAAAGACGGACAAGGGCTACAAGGCGGACGCGGCAGCGGTGAAACAGATAAAGGTGATAACGAAACTGTGGAACGAGAGCGACGGCATAATAGTGGCAACGGACTGCGCACGCGAAGGGGAACTGATATTCAGATACCTGTATGCCTATACGGGCTGTACGCTGCCCTTCCGCCGCCTGTGGATAAGCTCGCTTACGGACACCGCCATCCGCAAAGGATTGAAGGAACTGAAGGACGGGCATGAATATGACGACCTGTATCTGGCGGCAAAGGCACGCAGCGAGGCGGACTGGCTGGTGGGCATCAACGGCACGCAGGCACTGACCGTAGCCGCCGGACGGGGCACGTATTCGGTAGGACGCGTACAGACACCCACGCTGGCAATGGTCTGCAAGAGGTACTGGGAGAACAGACGCTTTACGCCGGAACCGGTACACCAGCTGCATTTCTCGGTGACACTGGCGGGTACGGATACGGTAGTGAAGTTCTCCTCGGTAAAGAAATGGCAGGACAAGGAAGAGGCGGCTGCATCATACAATGAGGTAAAGGCGAAGATGTGCGCCACCGTCACTAAGGTGGAAAAGAAGGAGAAGGTGGAGAACCCGCCGCTGCTGTACGACCTGACCACACTGCAGAAGGAGGCGAACACGAAACACGGATTCACGGCGGAACAGACGCTGGAGCTGGTGCAGAAGCTCTATGAAGCGAAGCTCGTCACCTATCCGAGAACATCGAGCCGTCATATTCCGGAAGATGTGTTTGCTGAAATACCGCTGCTGTTTGAACGGCTGGCAGGACACTCCGCCCTTGCGGAGAAAATCAGGGAACTGGGAGAACTGAACCGCCGTTGTGTGGATGCCTCGAAAGTGACTGACCACCATGCCCTGCTGGTGACGCCCAACCGCCCGCTTGCCCTGTACAAGAACGAGCAGATCATCTACGACATGATTGCCGGACGCATGGTAGAGGCATTTTCGGAGGAATGTGTGAAGGATACGGCTACCGTAGTAGCGGAGGTGGTGCCGGATGCAGGCGAAAGATGCGAGGGCCTGACATTTGAGGCGAAAGGCTGCATCGTGCGCAAGGCAGGCTGGCGCGGCGTGTACGGAGAGTACGGCGAGGACAGCGGCAATACGGCATTGCCAGACTGGGCGGAAGGCGACACACTGGTGATGGCAGGATGCTCGATGAGTTCGGGCATGACCCGACCGAAACCGCTGCATACGGAAAGTTCGCTGCTGGCAGCGATGGAGACCGCCGGACGCGACGATGTGGAGGATGAGGAGGCACGCCAGGCCCTGAAGGACTGCGGTATCGGCACACCTGCCACACGTGCCGCAATCATCGAAACGCTGCTCAGAAGGGAATACATGGTGCGTGTGAAGAAATCGCTGGTGCCGACGGAGAAAGGGCTTGCCCTGTATTCCATTGTCAAGGAAATGGACATCGCCAATGTGGAGATGACCGGACGCTGGGAAGCGGAACTGGCAAAGATAGAACAGGGAAAGACACCGCATGAGGCTTTTATGAGGGACATAGAAAGCTATACCCGCAAGATTACCACGGACCTGCTTGCGTGTGACCGTATTTTCGGGCACAAGGCATCGGGCTGTACCTGCCCCAAATGCGGCACGGGCACGATGCAGTTCTACGGCAAGGTTGTGCGCTGCGACAATCCGGACTGCCTGCTACCCGTGTTCCGCCAGATAGCGGGCAAGACACTCACCGACGAGGAAATGACCGGTCTGCTGACGGAAGGAAAGACGGCGATGCTCGGCGGGTTCAAAAGCAAGCAGGGCAAGCCCTTCAGCGCTGCGGTGACTTTTGATGCGGAGTTCAATACGAAGCTGGTGTTTGCGGAGAGCAAAGGCGAAAGAAAAGGTACGAAAACGAAAGGAAGAAGAAAATAATGAGTAATTTTGCCACTGATTCATGTCATAATCTGTTTCAACCTGGTTGTACTTTTTATTTACATGGATTTAGTGGTGGCACCCGGAGGGATACCGGGTGCCTTTTTCCTTTTCATTTCCATAATCATTTATCCACTAAATCCATCATAAAATGAAACAGAACAAGAAAACCGCTCCGGCGGAGCTGTCCTACTACGGGCTGTATCTGCTGGACTATCTGAGAAAATATCATCCGGACAAAGTATCAGACACCCCATTCATTGCAGGAAGGGAGGAAGCCGCCTCGGAAACATTCGAGAAGGAAAGGACGGCGGGAAGTACGGTGGAAGCCGCACAGGAGGAAGCCATGCGCGTCCTGCTCGAAGGGTTGCACTTCTCCCCCTACGCACTGCTGCTTGAGGTGGTGGAAAACGAGTTTTCCGAAGAGGTGCAGGAACAGGAACGCGAGGCGTTCTGCCGGGAGATATTCCCGCACCTGAAAAACCTGTTTGCCGGCTATCCCACAACGGACGACACATTCGCCCTGTCGCCCGAACACGACCTGCTCTATACGGAGCTGACGGGTGCGATAATGCTTTATCTGGAGGCTTATGGCGTTTAACAAGAAGCAGAGGCTCAGGGAAAACATCGAGGCGATACGGACGGCATTCACACTGGAGAAGGAACGGCGCACGCCCACCGCACGGGAACGGGCGCTGCTGGAGAGGTACTGCGGCTTCGGGGGACTGAAGTGCATACTGAATCCCGCCAGGGAACTGACGGATGCCGTACACTGGGCGAAATCAGACCTCGAACTGTTTGCCCCGACGGTGGAGCTGCACCGTCTGATACGGGAGAACAGCCGGGACGAAGCGGAGTACAGGCGGTATGTGGACTCGCTGAAGGCATCGGTGCTGACGGCATTCTATACGCCGCAGGCCATTGCGGACACCATAGCGGACGTGCTGCACGACCGCAAGGTACGCCCAAGGCTGGTGCTGGAGCCGTCGGCGGGTATGGGCGCATTCATCAGCCCGGTATTGTCGAACAATCCGCAGGCGGAGGTGATGGCATTTGAGAAAGACCTGCTGACGGGCAAGCTGCTGGGCTGCCTGTACCCGCAGCAGAAGATACGCACGGAGGGTTTCGAGAAAATAGAAAAGCCGTTTCTGAACCATTTTGACCTTGCCATCTCCAATATCCCTTTCGGGGATTTTGGAGTGTTTGATGCGGAGTTCAGCCGCAGCGCATCCTTCGGCAGACGTTCGGCACAGAAAGCCATCCATGACTATTTCTTTCTGAAAGGTCTGGATGCGGTGCGTGACGGCGGCATCGTGGCGTTCGTCACCTCGCAGGGGGTACTGAACAGTTCGAGGGTTTCCGTCAGGAACGAGATGTTCAGCAAGGCGAATCTGGTATCGGCAATACGACTGCCCAACAACCTGTTTACCGACAATGCAGGCACGGAAGCCGGCAGCGACCTGATCATCCTGCAAAAAGACCTGCAAAAGAAGGGACTGACACAGGAGGAACGGGTTCTGACCATCATACAGACGGAACATAACGGCGGACTGACGGACAACGCCTATTTCGCCTACCACACGGAGCGTATCATACATACCGATGCGAAGAGGGGCACCGACCCGTACGGAAAACCGGCGATGGTATATACGCACAGCGGAGGTGTGGAGGGCATTGCCATTGACCTGTACAGGATGCTGTCGGAAGACCTGTCGGCACGGCTGGACATGGAACGCTACAACGGCATGGGGCATGAAAGAGAGGATGTGCGGCAGAACATTGCCGTACAGACTGAGGGTATTGAGGTGAAAAGAGAAAACTCCGCTTCGGCTGCGAGAGAACTGGAGGAGGCGAAAAGAGAAAATATTCATTCGGCTGCGGGTGAACGGACGGAGGCGAAAAGAGAAAATACCCATCCGGTTGATGGTGAACGGGCGGAGGTGAAAAGAGAAAACTCCGCTTCGGCTGCGGGTGAGCTGGAGGAGGCGAAAAGAGAAAACTCCACCTCTGTTGCTGGTATCGCGGACGGGACAAAACGGGAAGAAAACAGTGTGCAGCCGAAAGCGCAAGCCATGACCGGCATGTCGCAGGAAGCGCAAAGCAGACAGACGGGAGGAACGGTAATGGACCTGTATGACCTGTTCGGCTATACGCAGGAGGAAAGACGGATGGCTGAACAGGGCCTGAAACCGGACAGGAAGAAAGGCGGAAAGTACAAAGGGAAGAAACCCGTGCAGCCGACACTGTTCTCCCTGCCAGTGGAGAATACGGAAAGGACAACGGACAAGGGAAATGCAGAGGCGGTTGCCGGCATCACCCCGGAAGAGGCACGCGAAATGGACGAAATCATACGCGGCGGAACGGATGCGCCGACGGCTGCCGAAACAGAGGCGGCTGTCCCGACAACGGAAAAGACGGAGCCCGGCACCGCAACGGAAGAATCCTATGACCCGGAAGATGAAGTGTACCGCAGTCTGGACTGGGAAACGAACCCGCCCATCAACGGATTCTATGAAATGATGATGGACCTCACGCCGGAACGACGTGCGGAGCTGCGCCGGCTGGGAAAGACAAAGATGGAAGCCAACACCGCCAGACAAGCGGCCGGAACAACGGAGGCGAAAAGAGAAAAAGCCGAGGCGGGGAAAACGGCGGAAACGCAGGATACGACTGCTACGGTAGTCTATCCGGTGGAAAACGGATTCGAGGCGGAAAGAAAGCGCCGGATTGCGGAGGTGGAAGAAACCATGCGCCGTGAGGAAGCCGCACTGACACCGGAAGAGCGGCAGCGCAAGCGGGAGGAGGAAATGATGCCGCGCCCGTTCAAGGGCATACTGGAGCCGCACCTGAAGGACGGCTCGCTGGCATGGGAACACACGGCAGGCGTACGGTTCCAGGTGGGCGTGCTGAAGGATGTCACCCGCTACGGCGCCACATTCCAGCCGCTGGACATGGACGGGATGCAGGCACAGAAGGCACAGCTATACATAGACCTGCGCAACACCTACGAGCGGCTCTATGCCTACGAAGCGGAGAAGCACGAGGAGAACGAAATGCTGCGCCGCCACCTGAACACCTACTATGACGAGTTCATGATGCGTTACGGCTGCCTGAACGCCAAGCAGAACGTGAAGCTGCTGATGATGGACGCTTCGGGGCGCAACATGCTGGCACTGGAACGCAGCGAGGGCGGCACGATGGTGAAGGCGGACATATTCGACCGCCCCGTTTCCTTTTCGCAGGAAACGGCAGTCGCCGCGGAATCGCCGGAGGAAGCCCTGTCCGCCTCGCTGAACCTGTATGGCGGAGTAAACCTGCCCTACATGGAATCCATCTGCGACATGCCGCAGGCGGACATGCTGGAGGCACTGAAAGGACGGGTGTTCTACAACCCGCTGGCAGAGGGCTACGAGATAGCCGACCGCTTCATAGCCGGGAACGTGGTACAGAAGGCCGCCGATGGTAGCACCGTGGCGCAAACCGCTCTCAGCTATGACGACTACCGTTTCCTGGAAAAACTCTCTCGCGAAGTCGGTTCTCATTTCCACGCCCTGGACCGCACCACGCTGTATACAGCAAATCGCGATATCAGCTACTACACGGTGCATGAATCCTTCGTTGCCACCATTCCGCTGGTGTTCTGCGAAGCGGAGAAAATGGACCCCAATACCCAGTTCCTGAAAGTGATGATGATTGATGAACCCGCCATCCTCGACCAGGCTATTGCGCGTATTCCGCAGGAAGTGAAAGAGAAATATACCGTGCTGAAAAGTGCGCCGTACTTCCTCGAAATCCTCGATAAACGCGTTAACAAGGGTACGGGTGTGAAATCACTGGCCGACGTGTTAGGTATTAAACCGGAAGAAATCATGGCGATTGGCGATCAGGAAAACGACATCGCAATGATTGAATATGCAGGCGTCGGTGTGGCGATGGATAACGCTATTCCTTCGGTGAAAGAAGTGGCGAACTTTGTCACCAAATCCAACCTTGAAGATGGCGTGGCGTTTGCTATTGAGAAGTATGTGCTGAATTAATCAGTGGACGGGCAAACAGCATAAACGCGTTTGCCCGCTTACTGATTATTGGTTTACTGCATATACAACCAGAAATTGCAGCGGTGCAGTAATGATGTCCAGCGTAACAGTCACTGGCAGTAATGCTGCGGAAACACCATCCGGAATGCCTCTGGGTGAATAGTATTCATAAAATCGCACTTTAAATGGATGGTAGAACGCCATCACCTTTGAGTAATCCATGTTTTTATTTTTCTCATGGATTGTGCCTTTTAGGTTTTCCAGTGACCTGGTACAGTGTTGAACACCACAGGCAAAACCATAATGCGTTGCCAGTGCCTTTTCTTCTTCGTTATTCCAGTAGTAGTAAAGCGATATTGTGCCGGTAAATTTCTTTTTCCCCGCATTTAAAACAAATCTTGCGTCATCGGCAACCTGAATATTGTGCCGGTTAAGTGCTGGATCATTGAGCATCTTAACGATGTCATCGGCACCATCAGTGATAAGGTAATCCAGCGATTCCCCTACAAAAACATAGCCTTTTGTTCCATTACTATCTTTTGCCTGCGATAGCCCAGTGATGGTGTCTGACTGCGATTGATACTTTCCTGAACTACCCTTTGCGGTATGGGAAACCAGAGCATACGAGATACAGCCTGAAAGCATCAGCGCCAGTGGGAATAAACCGGCAGCCTTAAAAAATCCCTTAAAATTCAACTTCATGATTAATCCTTTAAACGAGTAGCTAAGCCGTTGAAAGCATACTCTTCTTTCCCTCCTGTTTAGCGCCTGATATCCCTTTTCAGATTTCTGCCCGACGCATGTCATTTTTTTATGCATTGTTCTTTTTGTGATCTAAATTGTAGTACAACAATATAAGTTTGTACTACATTACGCACACGGCAAACGCGAACGTCATCACGCTGGTACTACAAAGTTGCCGCGTTATGCATCGATCGGGGTAAAGTAGAGAAGAACATACAGAGCACAAGGACTCTCCATGACTCTCAATAAAACCGATCGCATTGTCATTACGCTGGGTAAACAGATCGTTCACGGCAAATACGTACCTGGCTCGCCACTTCCGGCTGAGGCGGAGCTCTGTGAAGAGTTTGCAACCTCGCGCAACATCATCCGTGAGGTGTTCCGTTCGCTGATGGCGAAGCGGCTGATTGAAATGAAACGTTATCGCGGGGCGTTTGTGGCACCGCGTAACCAGTGGAATTACCTCGACACTGACGTACTGCAATGGGTGCTGGAAAACGACTACGACCCACGGCTTATCAGTGCCATGAGCGAAGTGCGAAATCTGGTGGAACCGGCGATTGCCCGTTGGGCAGCAGAGCGCGCGACTTCCAGCGATCTGGCGCAGATTGAATCGGCGCTGAACGAGATGATTGCCAACAATCAGGACCGCGAAGCGTTTAACGAAGCGGATATTCGCTACCACGAGGCGGTGCTGCAGTCGGTACATAACCCGGTGTTACAGCAACTTAGCATTGCGATCAGTTCGTTGCAGCGGGCGGTTTTTGAACGAACCTGGATGGGCGATGAGGCCAACATGCCGCAAACGCTCCAGGAACATAAGGCGCTGTTCGATGCAATACGGCATCAGGACGGCGATGCGGCAGAGCAGGCGGCGCTTACCATGATCGCCAGCTCGACACGAAGGTTAAAGGAAATCACATGACAGCTCGCTACATCGCAATTGACTGGGGATCGACCAATCTGCGCGCCTGGCTTTATCAGGGCGACCACTGCCTGGAGAGCAGGCAATCAGAAGCAGGCGTCACGCGCCTGAACGGAAAATCTCCGGCTGCGGTGTTAGCAGAAGTCACGACCGACTGGCGTGAAGAGAATACGCCAGTGGTAATGGCAGGAATGGTCGGCAGCAATGTCGGCTGGAAAGTTGCTCCGTATTTATCTGTTCCTGCCCGTTTTTCGTCTATTGGCGAACAATTAACGTCTGTTGGCGACAATATCTGGATTATTCCCGGATTATGCGTCTCTCATGACGATAACCACAATGTGATGCGCGGCGAAGAAACACAATTGATCGGCGCGCGAGCTCTGGCTCCTTCCTCTCTTTATGTTATGCCCGGTACGCATTGCAAATGGGTGCAGGCCGATAGCCAGCAAATCAACGATTTTCGCACCGTGATGACCGGTGAATTACATCATTTACTGTTAAATCACTCATTGATTGGCGCAGGTTTGCCGCCGCAGGAAAACTCTGCCGATGCCTTCGCGGCTGGCCTTGAGCGCGGCCTTAATGCGCCCGCCATATTGCCGCAGCTTTTTGAAGTTCGCGCCTCGCATGTGCTGGGAACACTTCCCCGCGAACAGGTCAGCGAATTTCTCTCTGGTTTGTTGATT
>OHBW01000882.1_pt1 | contig 12960 bp, 13 predicted proteins | sample 1577411 | NCBI WGS metagenome assembly OHBW01 (sample SAMEA3879534, study PRJEB24766) | human gut metagenome | biome: human-associated habitat; feature: feces | place: USA | collected 1985/1987 | reverse complement strand
GTGGATATGTTCGCCGACGAGGTGTTCGTGTTCTCGCCGAAGGGCGATGTCATCAATCTGCCCGCCGGCGCGACACCGATCGACTTTGCCTACAGCATCCACTCCGCGATCGGCAACAGCATGGTCGGTGCGACGGTCAACGGCCGCATCGTGAACTTCGACTACGTGCTGCAAAACGGCGACATTGTCGACATCCGCACGTCGAAAAACGCGCCCGGCCCGAGCCGCGACTGGCTGAACCTCGCCAAGAGCGGCGCCGCGCGCACGAAGATCAAGCAGTGGTTCAAAAAAGAGCGCCGCGAGGAGAACATCGTCCACGGCAAGGAGCAGTTTGAGCGCGAGCTGCGCGCCAACGGCATCGCCCCGGCCGACATCATGGGCGACGAGATCCTGCCGCTGATCCTCAAGCGGCTGGCCTTCACCTCGCTCGACGATCTGTACGCCGCCATCGGCTACGGCGGCGTGACCGCCACGCGCACCGTCAACCGCATCCGCGACGAGATCCTGCGCAACCAGAAGGCCAACCAGAAAAACGCCATCGACCGCATCAACGAGGCGGCCGAGCGCCGCAACAAGCGTCCGCGCCACGCCGTACACGGCATCCTCGTCGAGGGGCTGGACAACTGCCTCATCAAATTCTCCCGCTGCTGCACGCCGGTGCCGGGTGACGATATCATTGGCTTTATCACCAAGGGCTACGGCGTGTCCGTCCACCGGAAGGACTGCCCGAACGCCAGAGCCGCGCTCGATCCCGCGCAGAAGGGCCGCTGGGTCAAGGTCACCTGGGCGGAGGCCCCGGACGTGATGTTCTCCACATCGCTGGAGATCGAGGCCGACGACCGCGACGGATTGATGCTGGACGTGGCGACGATCCTCACGTCTTTGCGCCTGCGCACGAGCGAAATGAGCGCCCGCTCCGTCGGCGGCGGCACCGCCATCGTCTGCCTGCGCTTCGGCGTCCACAACCTCACAGAGCTTGAAAACGTCCGCACAAGACTGCGCGGCATCTCGGGCGTGCATAATGTCGAGAGAGGGACAGAGTAAGGACGGCAGCTTTTCGGAAAATCCGCAAGCATTTTCCTCCTCGTTTGTAGGGGCCGATGCCCACATCGGCCCGTTGGGCAGTTGTGAATTCGCCGAAGGTTTCCGTAAAAACCGGTGCATCCTGCCGGGCGGAGCAGAGCCCCGCCCCTACCAGGTCTTGGGCAAATTCGTACTGCCTCTCAAATTTTGAATGCAGAGCATTCCCACAAAATGAAAGGATCTCACTATGAAAGCAGTCGTTACCCGCGTGAATTCCGCCAGTGTTTCCATTGACGGCGCCGTTCACGGAAAAATCGGAAGAGGCTTTTTGATTTTGCTTGGCGTTGGGCCGGACGATACGCCTGCGCTTTGCCGGAAGCTGGCCGAAAAGGTGCTGGGGCTGCGGGTGTTCCGTGATGAAAACGACAAAATGAACCGCTCGCTCGCCGACATCGGCGGAAGCGTTCTTGTCGTGAGCCAGTTTACGCTCTATGGCGACGTGAGCCACGGCCGCAGGCCGAGCTTTATCGGCGCGGCCAAGCCCGATCTGGCTATCCCGCTTTACGAGCAGTTCCTTGCCGAGTGCGAACGCCTCGGCTTCCCGCCGCAGCACGGCGAATTCGGAGCCTATATGCAGGTCGCGTCGGAAAACGACGGGCCTGTGACCTTGATCGTCGATACGGACGATCTCAAATAAGGAGACGCCATGAATATTCAGACGCTTACGCTGGGGCCGCTGGCCACCAATTGCTATCTTGTCCGGGCGGACGAAAGCAGCCGCGCCGTCATCATCGACCCCGCCGCGAACTCCAAACGGCTGCTGGCCGCGCTGGAGGAGCAGGGGCTGACGCTGGAGGCGATTTTGCTGACCCATGCGCACTTTGACCATATCGGCGCGCTTAAAAATCTGCGCGCGGCGACGAACGCCCGCGTGTATATCGGCGAGGCTGACAAGGACGACCCCAGCCATATGTGCCACGATCTGCTGACCTATACGGATACGTATCAGGACGGCGATACCGTCGCGGCAGGCGGTCTGACCTTTCAGGTGCTCTCTACGCCCGGCCATACGCCGGGCTCCGTGTGCCTGCTGTGCGAAACCGTGCTCTTTTCCGGCGATACGCTCTTCGCAGGCTCCTATGGCCGGACAGACTTCCTCGGCGGAAGCAGCCGGGACATGGCCGCGTCTTTGAAGCGGCTGTCCATGCTGCCGCCTGAGACGTGCGTGCTGCCCGGCCACGGGCCGTCCAGCACCATCAAAGAGGAGCTGCGCACCAATCCGTATCTGCGGGGGCATGGGATCGAATGAAGCTGTATCTGAAAAACCATACCGAGCGCTACCCGGTCGAGCAGCTGCAGCTGCAGCTGTTTGCGCAGGAGCCGAGCGAGTTCTGCACCGAGCCGTTTACCGGCGACGGGACCGTCTCGTCCCTCTCGCGGGGGAAGCGCTATCTGACGGCCACGGCGAAGGTCACGTATCAGGGGAAGACCGGCTTTGCCGTAAACCGTGTGCTGCTGGACAGGGCCGATGTGCGTGCAACGCGGCGCATTTTACAGCGCAGCTATTATCTGGCTGCTTTGCAGGTGCTTCCGGCCGCACCGCCTTGGGGTGCGCTCTCCGGCGTGCGGCCGACAAAGCTGTCCACAAAGTGTTTGATGGCGGGCGGCAGCGAAAAGGACGCGGAAAAGCTTCTGCGCGAGGTCTATTTTGTCTCGCCGGAGCGGGCGAGGCTCTGCGTTGACGCCTCCCGGCATACGGTCGAAGCAGCAAAACTGCTTGACGCGGACGATCTTTCCGTGTATATTGGGATTCCGTTCTGCCCGACGCGCTGTGCGTACTGCTCGTTCGTGAGCCAGTCCATCGAGCGCTTCGGGGAGTTTTTGCCTGCGTATCTGGACGCGCTGCTGCGCGAGATCGCGCATACCGGCGCACTGTTAAAAAATTCGGGCTTCCACATCCGCACGCTCTACATGGGCGGCGGCACGCCGACGACGCTTTCGAGCACACAGATGGCGCGGCTGCTGGACGCGATCAACCGGAATTTTGATCTGTCCCGCTGCTTGGAATTTACCGTCGAGGGCGGAAGGCCGGACACGCTGGATCCCCAAAAGCTCTGCGTCATCAAGGACGGCGGCGCGACGCGCATTTCTATCAATCCGCAGACCATGTCCGATAAGGTTCTGGAGGCCGTGGGCCGCAGGCACACGGCGCGGCAGACCGTCGAAGCATATGAGCAGGCCGTCCGGGCCGGGTTCGACGATATCAACATGGATCTCATCGCGGGCCTGCCCGCGGACGATGAGGCGGGATTTGCCGATTCCATCCGGCAGGTGCTGGACTTGAACCCCAGCAATATTACAGTGCATACGCTGGCTCTGAAAAAGGGCGCGGCGCTGTTCGGCTCGCGCATGGAGCTTCCGCCGCAGGAGGCGGTCGCCGCCATGCTCGCGGGCGCGGAGGATGCGCTGCGGCAGAACGGCTATGAGCCGTATTATCTTTACCGGCAGAAATATATGTCCGGCAGCTTTGAAAACACCGGCTGGTGCAGGCCGGGCTATACCGGACTTTACAACATATATATGATGGAGGAGCTGCATACCATCCTCTCTCTCGGCGGCGGCGGGATGAACAAGATCAATCTCCCGGAGGAAAAGCTTGCCCGCTACCACAATCCGAAAATTCCGCAGGACTATATCTCCCGCATCGACACGATCCTGCAGCAGAAGGACGAGATTTTTTCGATCCTGCGCGGGCTGCGTGAACAGAACCCATAAGGAGGGCTTCCATGGACACCTTGTTTTCTCATGTCAACGTCGTTACGATGAACGAGCAGATGACGCTCTGGCAGGATGCGTTTGTCGGCGTCACCGACGGCAAGATCGCCTATATGGCGAAAAAGCCGCCTGAGGAGAAGCCGAAGAAGATTATTGACGCGACCGGCATGGTCTTGATGCCGGGCCTCATCAACTGCCACACGCATTTGCCCATGTACCTGCTGCGCGGCTATGCCGACGATCTGAATTTGCAGGACTGGCTCCAGCACTATATTTTCCCGCGCGAGGACAGGCTCGACGGCCGCGCCGTCAAGGCGGCGACAACGCTTGCCCTTGCCGAGGCGCTGCGCTTCGGCACGACGAGCGTGTCGGATATGTACTATTTCTGCGACGAGATCTGCCAGGCTGTAGCCGAATCCGGCATCAAGGCCAATATCTCCCGCGGCACGTCCATGTTCCTTGGGGATGATTTCTGCTTCGATACCTTCCCAGCCTGCCAGGAACTGGTCGCGCTCAAGGACAAATGGCACAACTATGACAATGGCCGCATTAAGATCGAAGCGTCCATCCACGCCGAGTATACCTCGACGTATCAGCTCTGGGACGCGCTGGCGGAGTACGCCGTCAACAACGGCCTGCAGTTACAGGTGCACCTGTCCGAGACAAAAAAGGAACACGACGCGTGCGTGGAGAAATACGGCCTCACGCCTGCGCAGGTGCTCGACTGCCACCATGTGTTCGACGTGCCCGTGGTCGCGGCGCACTGCGTCCATGTGACGCAGGAGGATATGCAGCTGCTGGCCAAGCGCCATGTATCAGCGGCACACTGCCCGGTCAGCAATCTGAAGCTGGCCTCTGGCTGCGCGGACGTGCTCGGCATGGTAAGAGCCGGGATGAACGTCTGCCTCGGCACGGACTCTGTCGCATCCAACAACAATCTCGATTTGTTTGAAGAGATCAAGGCCGCTGCGCTCATGGCCAAGGGCAAGACCGGCGACCCGAAGGCGCTTCCGGCGGAGGCTGCGCTGATGATGGCGACGGTCTGCGGCGCGAGAGCGCAGGGCAGAAGCGCCGAATGCGGCGTCATCGAGCTTGGCATGGACGCCGACCTCATTCTGCTGGACTTCAACCAGCCGCATCTGATCCCGTGCCACAATGTACTGTCCCATCTGGTCTACGCGGCCTCCGGCCACGACGTTGCGCTGACGATGGTGCGCGGCAAAATCCTGTACGCGGACGGCAAGTATCCCACGCTGGATATCACGGGCGCGCTGAAGGAGCTGCACAACTACGCGATCCCCAGAGTCTTCTCTGATGAACCGGAGGCGCAGGCATGAGCGGCGAAAAGGCATCCAGAAAGCAGAGTTTTTTGCAGGGCGTGGCGGTCTTGACCGCCGCGACCATCATTGTCAAGCTGCTCGGCTTCATCTATAAGGTCCCCCTGCAAAACATTCTGCAGGAGCGGGGCTTCGGCTATTTCAACACGGCCTATGACGTGTACAACGTCCTGCTGATGATCTCCACGACGGGCTTGCCCGTCGCCGTCAGCCGGATGATCTCGCAGGCACAGGCGCTGGAGAATTACGCGCAGATCCGCAAGATCTACTCCGTCTCCATGAAGGTCTTCCTGACCATCGGCGTGATCGGAACGCTCGTGATGCTCGTGTTCTGCAAGCCGCTGTCCGTCATGGTCACGACGAATGAAAATTCGTGGGCGGCCATCGCGGCGCTGTCGCCGTGCGTGCTGCTCATCTGCATCGTCTCGGCCCACCGGGGCTTCTTCCAGGGCCAGAGCAACATGACCCCGACCTCCGTCAGTCAGGTCTATGAGGCCATGATCCGCGTGGTCTTCGGCCTCGGCGGCGCGTATCTGATGCTCAAGAAGACCGGCAGTCTCATCTATGCGGCTGCGGGCGGCATCTTCGGCGTGACGGCGGGCTGCATCGTGGCGGTCGTGTATCTGCGCATTCAGTTCGGCAAGTCCAACCAGATCCTGCGGCAGGGCGGGGGAGAGGCCAAGTCCACCCGCCAGACCATGAAGGAGCTGCTCGTCATTGCCATCCCCATCACGCTCGGCTCGGCGGGCCTGCAGATCATCAATCTGTTCGACACGATGATCTATATGCGCCGGCTCACCGGCGCGCTTGCGTGGTCGTCCGATGCGGCGGATACGGCCAAGGGCATCTATAATTTCTGCCAGACGATCTTCAATCTGCCGTGCTCGCTCATTACGCCCATCACGATCTCGATCATCCCGACCGTGACGGCTGCGCTGACCAAAGGCAACACAGCGGGCGCGCGGCACACGGAAGAATCTGCCGTGCGCACCATGAGCCTCATTGCCATGCCGTGCGCGGTGGGGCTGGCTGTGCTGTCGGAGCCAATCATTCGTCTGCTTGCGGGCAACTATGGCCCCGAGAGTGTTGCGACCGCGACGCCGATTCTGGCCTATCTCGGCATTGCTGTGATCTTCAACAGTACGGTTCTGCTGTTCAACGCCATCATGCAGGCGCACGGCGACGTGACGACGCCGGTTATCAACATGCTCATCGGCGGCGTTGTGAAGGTCATCGTCAACTATGTCCTCGTGGCGATCCCGTCTCTCAACATCATCGGCGCGGCCATCGGCACCATCGTCTGCTATGTGACCATCACGGTGCTCGATCTCATTGCCATGCGCCGGTCTGTCACGACGCGCCCGGCCATTTTCCGCAATGTGATCCGTCCGGCGGCAGCCGCAGGCATCATGGGCGCGGCGACATTCTTTGCCGCCGCGCTGCTGCGGAGCTTCACGGATTCGAATACCGTCGTCTGCCTCGGCGCGCTGATCGCGGCGGTCGTTGTGTACGTGATTTTCGTCGTTGTTCTGCGGTGCATCACGTACGAGGACTGTATGCTGCTGCCGAAGGGCGAAAAAATTGCAAAAATCCTGCATATCAAACAAAAAACATGAACCTCCCACTTGCGAAAGAGACGAAAGTATGATAAATTTTACTAGCAAACCGCGCTATGCGCTGGACGACCTGATCCGGCTGGTACACGCGCTGCGCGCGCCGGGCGGCTGCCCGTGGGACGCGGCGCAGACGCACCTGTCCATCCGCCGTAATTTTCTTGAGGAGGCCTACGAGGCCTGCGAGGCGCTGGACTGTGACGACGCGGCCATGCTCCGCGAGGAGCTGGGCGACGTGCTGCTGCAGGTGCTGTTCCACGCGGATATCGAGGCCGACCGCGGCCGCATGACCATCGACGACATTGCCGACGCGGAATGCAGAAAGCTCATCTTCCGTCACCCGCACGTGTTTGCAAGCGGCAAGGCGGACAGCAGCGACGAAGTGCTTGTCAACTGGGACAAGCTCAAGCGGCAGGAAAAGGGCCAGCGCACCACGGCAGACGCCATGGATTCCGTCGCGCGTTCGCTCCCCGCGCTCTGGCGGGCGGACAAGCTTCAGAGCAAGGCAGCAAAAGCGGGCTTTGAATTCCCCGATGTTTCCGGCGCGCTCGATAAGCTCGACGAGGAAACGCAGGAGCTGCGTGCTGCCGTGGAAACCGGCACCAATTTCGAAGAAGAGCTTGGCGATGTGCTCTTTGCCGCCGTCAAGGTCGGCCGCTTCTGCGGCGTCGATCCCGAGGCCGCGCTTGAAAAGACCTGCGAAAAATTCATTGCGCGCTTCCGCAAGGTAGAGCAAGCGGCCGATGCCCGCGGAGAATCGCTCTCCTCTCTGCCGCTCGAAGAGCTGACGGCCCTCTGGAACGCCGCCAAAGACCAGACCCGATGATCAAAAGCAAAATTGCTTTTTGCTCATATAACCCCGGAAGCTCCGCTTCCGGATACTTTTCAGGAGGATCTAACGATGAACAAGACTGAACTCATTGCTGCCGTGGCAGAAAAAGCCAGCATTTCCAAGAAGGAGTCCGAGGTCGTGATCAACGCCGCCCTCGAAACCATTATCGACTCCCTGAAGAATGACGAAAAGGTTCAGCTCGTCGGCTTCGGCTCTTTCGAGACCAAGCACCGCGCTGAGCGCACCGGCCGCAACCCCAAGACCAAGGAGAGCATCACCATCGCTGCTTCCAAGGTTCCCACCTTCAAGGCCGGCAAGGCGTTCAAGGACGCCGTCGCGGAGTAATTTCCCAGTCAAGCTCTTTCATCATCAAAACGGCGGCGCAGTGCGCCGCCGTTTGAGTATGGTGGACGATCCCCCCGATTCCCCCGCATCTTTCTGAAAAGGAGACTGATCCCATGCGTCTTGACAAATATCTCAAGGTCTCGCGCCTCATCAAGCGCCGCACCGTGGCAAACGAAGCCTGCGACGGCGGCCGCGTGACCGTCAACGGCAAGGTCGCCCGCGCGTCTTACGACGTCAAGGTCGGCGACGTGATCGCTCTGCACTTCGGCGAGCGCGTGCTCGCGGTCGAAGTGCTGAACGTATCCGAGACCGCCGGCAAGAGCGAAGCCTCGCTCCTCTACCGCGAAGTGAACGCACAGTAAGCGTACTATTCCGGACGCGCCCTTCATACGATGTCGTATGGAGGGCGCTTTCTTTTGCGCCCAAAGCGAAAGGACGGACACTACCATGACGAATGACGCTTTCCCCGCTTCTCCCCAGCGCATCGAGTTATCCGGACGCGAAAGCCTGACGGTCTCCGGCGTGGAGGACGTTGAGCGCTTCGATGAAACGGAAATCGTGATGAATACGTCGCTCGGCGTGCTTGTCGTCACGGGCGACAGCCTGCACATCGGCAAGCTCAGCCTGGACGGCGGCGAGCTGCACGTCGACGGGCGCATCGATGCCATTGCCTTTGAGGACGCGCCCATCGGCCGCGGCGGCTTCCTCGCGCGCCTTTTCGGGGGCTGAGGGCGTGGGCGTTTCGCTCTCCGGTCAGGCGCAGGGCTTTTTCGCCGCGCTGCTGCTCGGCGTTTCGCTCTCGCTGCTCTACGACCTGCTGCGCGCCGTGCGGCTGCGGCGGGCGGCAAGGCGCCGTTTGACCGGCGCGCTCGACGCGCTCTACTGCGCGCTTGCCGCGCTTCTCACCTTTCTCTTCGCGCTGCGCGTCGGCGGGGGCGAGCTGCGGCTTTATATGCTCTTTGCCGCCCTGCTCGGCGCGGTGTGCTATTTTGCCCTCTGCGCGCGGCTGCTGCGCCCGCTCTGGGACTTCTGGGCAGAGGTATTGTTCGCTGTTTTCCGTCTTTTTGCAGCCCCGCTGCGGCGGCTGCAAAAAGTTTATGGTAAACTTGCCAAACTTTGCAAAAGATACTTTCTTTTTTCCAGAAACCGGCTTATAATAAAGTCGTATGAGCGCAGCGCCCGTTTTGCACTGCGCCGAACCCGGAAAAAGGAGGAACAGCGGCATGGCAGCACAGGTCAAAAAAGGGAGAAGGCACACCAGTTTTCTCACGGTGCTTGTCATCGCGATCCTGATTGCGCTCGTGGGGGTGCAGCTCATTCACCTCAGAACGCAGATCGAATCGGCGCAGAATCAGCTCACGGCACTCAAGAGCGATCTCGACAGCGCCAAGCAGGCGAACGACGCGCTGGCCTCGGCGCTCGAAAAGGCCGACGATCCTGAGTTTTTGCAGGAGCTTGCGCGCGATCAGCTCGGCTATGTCACGCCGGGCGAGAAGTCTTTCTACGATGTGAGCAACTAAGCGGCATCATCCTGAAAAGCGCCCTGAGGGGCGCTTTTTTTCTGCGCAGGCAAAAAAAGGGCCGCGGGCGCAAACGGCCTGCGGCTCAAACGGGTGGGATATTGGAAAGCTTCCGATTTTTATGATACAAGCCCCGCGCGCAAACGTCAATGGGAGCTTTTGTCGTCTTTCGGCCGCTTCGGTCGAAGGCGGTCGGGCGCGTTACACTTTTGCTCTTTTGCACAAAAGAGTGTTTTTCACACATCGTTCATTTGAAATTTTCGTTCATACGTGCTACAATACAGAAAAGGAAAAAGAAGCTCCCGTCGGTCTTCTTTTTCTTTCCTCACCAACGAAAGGAGCCAACACTATGAAATTCACCTATACCTGCAAGAAGATCTCCCTGAACGATTCCGTCAAGGCCTATGCCGAGAAAAAAGTCGGCAAGCTGGAAAAGTTTTTCAAAGAGGAGCCCGAGGCTTCCGTGACCTTCTCTGTGGAAAAGAAGAACCGCTGTGTTGTCGAGATCACGCTTCGCGGCGCGAGCGGCCCCCTGTTCCGCGCGGTGTGTGAGGATCCTGACGGCGATATGCGCGGCGCGATCGACGAGGCCACGACCCAGATCGAGCGCAAGATCCGCAAGAACAAGACCCGCCTTGCCAAGAACCTGCGCGCCGAGGCGGTGCTCCCCGAGCTACCCGAGGAATTCGAGGTGCACGAGGAGGGCGAGTTCGACATCGTGCGCACCAAGCGCTTCACCGTCAAGCCCATGGGCGTGGAGGAAGCCATCTTGCAGATGAACCTGCTCGGCCACAGCTTCTTCGTCTTCCGCAACACCGATGCGCTCGACGCGATCTGCGTCGTTTATCGCCGCAACAACGGCGGCTACGGCATCATCGAGACCGAGGACGACGAGGAGTAAGCCGCTGAAAGAGAATACAAAAGGGGCGGGATCCAATTCCGCCCCTTTTTTTATGCGCCGATTCGTGTTATACTGAGTCTGTTATTTTAAGAAGAGGAGAATCGTTCCATGAACTCATTTGCCTGCCGCGCATTCCAGTGCTGCTTCGGCGCAGGTGCGCGCCTGCTCCCCTGGCGGACGCCGGAAGTCTATACGGGAGACGGGAGCCTTCTTCGCGTGGCGGACATTCTGCGTGAGAACAGCCTGCGCCGTCCCTTTGTCATCGCAAGCCGCCGCCAGTGCGCGGACGAGCACTTCCGCCGCTTGCAGGAGGTTCTGGATATGCAGGATATTCTGCTCTCCATCTTTTCCGCCGTTGAGCCGAACCCCTCGGTCGAAACGGTCGAAAAAATCGCCGAACAGTACCGCATCGACCGCTGCGACTGCTTCCTCGTCATCGGCGGCGGCTCGCCGATGGACGCGGCCAAGGCCGCCGCGGCGCTTCTTGTCCGGCCGAACAGGAGCCTTTCCTCGCTCGCGGGACTTCTGAAGGTCCGCCGCCGCATTCCGCCGTTCATCGCCGTCCCCACCACCGCCGGCACGGGATCGGAAACGACCATCGCCGCCGTCATCACCGGACGCGACCACCGCAAATATGCGGTCTCCGACCTCTGCCTTATCCCGCGCTACGCGATCCTCGACCCCACGCTTTCCGCGGGGCTGCCGCCGCACATCACGGCGGAAACCGGCATGGACGCGCTGACGCACGCGGTGGAGGCGTATCTGAGCCGCTTTTACAACACCCGCAAGACCCGTGAGCAGGCCGAGCGCGCCGTTGTGACCATCTTTTCCCACCTTGAGCGCGCGTACCGCGACGGCGCTTCCCTCCCCGACCGCGCGGCCATGCTGCAAGCGTCGTTCGACGCGGGCGCGGCCTTCACGCGCGCAAGCGTCGGCAATGTGCACGCCATCGCGCACACGCTCGGCGGGCTGTACGGCACGGCCCACGGCCTTGCCAATGCCGTGCTTCTGCCCATCGTGCTGGAGGATTACGGCGCTGCCGCCTATCCGCGCCTTGCCCGCCTTGCCCATCTCGTCGGCATTCAGGAAGCAAGCGCAGAAGCGTCCGCCAGGGCGTTTATCGCCGAGATCCGCGCGATGAACGCGCGCATGGGTATCCCCGACCACTTCGACTGCATTCGCAGCGAGGATATTCCCCTCATGGCGTCGTGGGCCTGCCGGGAGGCCAATCCCGTCTACCCCGTCCCCGTCATCTACGATCAGGCGCGTTTTGCGCGCGTGATCGAGCGCTCCCGCGCGGAGCCGTGACCTTGGCAGCATTTTTACTGTGCTTTTTCGCCGTTATCTGGTATCATAGCTTTGTATTCCAAAAAAGATCGGACGTTTTATATGATCGGAGTTTACGACTACACTGTCATCGCAACCTATCTCTCGCTGCTGCTGGGGCTTGCCGGCATTTATTCCGCCGCGCAGAACGCACCGCTTGCCGCCATGCTCTACCTGATGCTCGCGGGACTGCTCGATGCCTTTGACGGGCGCATCGCCCGCACCAAGGCAAACCGCACAGACGCGGAAAAGCGCTTCGGCATTCAGATCGACTCGCTCAATGACCTCGTCTGCTTCGGCGTGCTGCCCGCCGCCATCGGCTGGAGCACGGGCTGCAAGAACTTCTGGTTCATGGCCGCCATGTCGTTTTTTGCGCTCTGTGCGCTCATTCGCCTCGCCTACTTCAACGTGGCAGAGGAAGAGCGGCAGGGAAAAACCGCGGAAAACCGCAGCTGCTACCTCGGCGTGCCGGTCACGGCCTCCGCCCTTGCGGCGCCTCTTTTTTATCTTGCCGCGCAGTATTTCCGCCTGAACTGCGCAGCGGTCTATGCGCCGGGACTATTTCTGCTCGGCGTGCTGTACATCACGCCCCTGCGCGTGAAAAAGCCGCACCTTGGCGGCATTCTTCTGCTCGCCGCGCTGGGGCTTGCCGAATTTGTCTCCCTCGTCTGCGTGCTGACACGATAGTCTGCCTTCCCACCGCCTGAAAGAGCTCCTTTCAGGCGGTCTTTCTTTGTCCGGGATTACAGCGCACAGAAGAAAACGGCTGAGCGAAGAACGCTCAGCCGTTTTCTTTCAGTTCAGAAACTCGTTCGGGTCGCAGGGCGCGCCGTCCTGCTTCACGGAAAATTGCAGGTGCGCCGGAACGGAGATCTCCGCGATGGCGCTGCTGCCCACCGCGCCGATGACCTCACCCGCGGAGACGTACTGCCCCTCGCTCACCCCCGGCGAGCTGCGAAGATTGGCATACGTCGTCTCAAAGCCGCCGTCATGCGCGATGGTCACAAGCGTGCCAAGCATGTCGTCCTCCCGCACGCTCGTCACCGTGCCGCTGCACGCGGCGAGCACCTGTGTGCCGACCTCGGCGGCAATGTCGACGCCGTCGTGCGTGCGCCAGTCGCCGAAGGTCTCGTTGTAGCGCAGTTCGTCGACGGAAAACGACGCGATCTCCTCCCCCACAAGCGGCGCGACCACGAGCCGCGGCGCATCGGGCGTCACCTCTTCGCTGCTCTCCATGACGGGGACGGTATCCTCCACGCCGGTCGCCTCGTCCATCACGGTGACGTCC
>OHBW01000875.1_pt1 | contig 13043 bp, 17 predicted proteins | sample 1577411 | NCBI WGS metagenome assembly OHBW01 (sample SAMEA3879534, study PRJEB24766) | human gut metagenome | biome: human-associated habitat; feature: feces | place: USA | collected 1985/1987 | reverse complement strand
AAAGCAGGAAAATGATGCAAAACAGAAAGGTAGGGTGTGAAAATGGAAAACAAAAAAATGAACATCGTTTATAAGAAAGTTAAGGACTTGATTCCGTATGAGAACAATCCGAGAAACAATGATGAAGCTGTTGACTATGTAGCAAAGAGTATTGAGGAGTTCGGATTCAAAGTTCCGTGTGTTGTGAACAGTGACGGTGTATTGATCACAGGTCATACAAGACTTAAAGCATGTAAGAAGCTAGGCATTGATGAGGTTCCGTGCATTGTGGCTGATGATCTTACGGAAGACCAGATCAAGGCATTCAGAATCGCAGATAATAAGGTGTCAGAGTATAGCACTTGGGATAACACTAAACTTGCTGAAGAACTGAGTGACATCATGATGGATATGACTCAGTTCGGTGATGATCTTTTCAAAGATGATGACACTATGGACGTTGAGCTTCCAGACGAAGAAAATCCTTACAGCCAGAAGAAACACATTCCACAGTACGAACCGACAGGCGATTTTGTCGATATTATGGACTTGATTGATGATGAAAAGACGAACGAGCTGATTAAGGAAATTAAAGCATCTAATGTTACTGAAGATCAAAAGAATTTTCTTATCAAAGGTGCATACAGGCATCTTAAATTCAACTATTCAAAGATTGCAGACTATTATTCTAATGCATCTGAAGAAATGCAGATTCTTATGGAAAAATCAGCACTTGTCATTATTGACATTGATGATGCAATTGCAAACGGATATGTGAAACTTACAAAGGCTGTCGAGGGCTTGATTGCTGAAGATGATGGCGGTGAAGACGATGGAGAATAAGGACTTTGCTGTATTTATTCTTTCACATGGAAGAGCAGACACAATAACAACGTATCGTGCATTGCGTGATGGTGGATATACAGGCAGAACGTATGTCGTAATTGACAATGAGGATGATCAAGAGGATTTATACAGGCAGAAATTCGGGGACGATATTATCCAGTTTGACAAGAGGGACTATCTTGAAAAGACCGACCTTGGAGACTTGGACACTGACAGGCGTATCGGAGTTTTTGCAAGAAACTTTATACAGGATGAAGCAAAGCGACTAGGGTTCCATTTACAGCTTGACGATGATGCTCATGGTTTCACGTACAGGTTTGCACAGGGCAAAGTTCTAAGGGCATTGCATTGTTCTCACTTGGACGAAGTATTCTCCGGCATGGTTGAGTACATGAAGAAAACACCTATCACGTCATTATCATTTGCATTGTCGGCGTATAACATGGGTGGCGTAGATGGCAGTATCAAAGAGGGCATGACACGGAAAACAATGACAACATTCCTTATGAGAGCTGACGATCTTCAATACTTCCATATGCGGATGAATGATGATATTACAACATCGTTGATCAATGGCATGCGTGGGAAGCTTTATTATTCCTACCTTCCTATCGAAGTTGAGGTTGACAAAACGCAAGTCAAGGCAGGAGGGATGACTGACATATATCAGAAAAACGGAACGTATCGAAAATCGTTCTACAGTGTCATGTGTTGCCCGTCATGTGTGAAGGTTTCAGCCATGGGAATTACGGACTACAGGATTCATCACACTATCAGTTGGAATAATGCCGTGCCAAAGCTTCTGTCTGAAAGATGGTGCAAGCATGAAAGACATTGACTATCTGATTATAGGTGCAGGGCTGAGTGGTTCAGTAATTGCCAGAGAATTGACGGACAAGGGCTATAAATGCGTTATTCTGGAAGAACGTGACAGTGTTGGTGGAAATATCAGAGATAAAGAAATTAGCGGAATAAATGTGCATCTATACGGTCCTCATATATTTCATACGAACAGTGACGAAGTGTGGGACTACATGAACAGGTTTTGCGAGTTCAACAACTTCATAAATGCGCCGATTGCAAATTATAAAGGCGAGATATACAACCTTCCGTTCAACATGAACACATTCCATCAGATGTATGGATATTGCTGTGTGTTTCCAGAAGATGCGAAAAAATTTATTGAACTTGATATTGTGCCGTGTGAGAATCCTCAGACAGTTGAAGAATATGTGCTCAGTACAGTTGGAATCAAAATATACGAGCGTCTGATCAAAGGATATACTGAAAAGCAGTGGGGCAGAAGTTGCAAGGAATTGAGCAGAGATATTATCAAGCGTCTGCCATTGCGGTTCACATACAATAACAATTATTTTTGTTCAAAGCATCAAGGCATTCCCGTTGATGGTTATTCTAAGACTGTAGAAAGGCTCCTAGAAGGCGTTGAAGTGGTGACAGGGTATAAATGTTCATGCTCAAGCAAAGAGTGGCTAGAAATGGCTAAAAATGTGGTTCTGACGGGTGCCATTGATGAGTGGTACGGTTATTGTTTCGGAGCGTTGGAATATAGGAGCCTGAAATTTGAAACTGAGGAATTGAAGGAAGAAAATCATCAAGGAAATGCAGTCGTGAATTACACCGATGCTAGAGTGCCATTTACTAGAGTCATTGAACACAAGCATTTCACAGGAGTGAATACACCGACAACTATTATCACGAAGGAATATCCGCAGAAATGGGATATCGGAAAAGAGCGGTACTATCCGATTGAGGATGAAAAGAACAAAGCGCTGTATGAGAAATACAAAGAGTTTGCAGAACGTGATGGATTGATCACAGTTGGAAGGCTTGCAGAGTACAAATACTACGATATGGAAAATGCAATAAAAAGTGCATTAAAGGCGGTGAGAGAATTATGCGAAAAACAGTAAACGAACAGGCAGAAGAAATATTACAGAAAGCAGAAGCATTCGGAGTCGATAAAAACTTCTTCTTTATTACGACATTCAGGCGATACATGGTACAACTAAAGATTCTTAATGAGCTTGAATCGTCAATCAAGAATGACGGCGTACTTGTCACAAAAGAATATGTGAAGGGTCGAAAGAATGTGTATTCACATCCTGCGATTCAAGATTTCAACCGTACCACTGACAGTGCAAACAAGACAGTCAGCACGCTGATGAAGATCATTTCAAGATTCGGTGGCGATGATGATTCTGGGGCAGATGAAGATCCGTTACTTCAGCTAATCAACGGTGGTGATGATGATGGCAGTGACGAACAGCAAAGCGTATGAATACTGCAAAAGTTCTGTTAAAAAGAAAACCACTCCGAAGTACGTTAAACTGCAAATGAAAGCATGGATGCGGATTGCTGAAGGAAAAGACGCAAAGTACTTTGTATCTGAAAAAAAGGTTAAGCAGATTGAAAACATTCTGAAACTGTTGATAATGCCAAAAGGATTGAAAGCAGGACAGTCGATGTATAAATGTGCCACTGGTTACCAGTGGCTTATTTATATAGCCATGCTATGCACTGTATATCGTGACAACCCTAAAAAACGCAGATACGAGACAGGGTTGTTGGAGATTTGCAGAAAGAATTTTAAGACGTACACGGTCGGGACGATTTTTATTATTCTGTTTTTGACAGAACCAAGGTTCTCAAAGTTCTTTTCAGTTGCGCCAGATGGTACTTTGTCGAAAGAAATCAAAGAAGCTATCTCAGATACAATCAAAAGCAGTCCACTTATTTACGATTATAAAGGGACGAAGCGTTTTAAGTTGTTAAGGGACTACATCAAATTCAAACCGAATGAAAACACGTTGATTCCGTTAGCATACAGTAACAATCGCATGGACGGACGTATGCCGAATGCGTTTATTGCAGATGAAGTTGGAGCATTGCCAAACGGTTATCCTGTCGATGCAATGAGGTCAGGACAGTTGAACGTTGTTAATAAACTTGGGTTCGTAATCAGTACAAAATATCCGACAATCGACAATCCGTTCGAGGATGAGGTTGCATATGCCAAAAAGGTTCTTGATGGCATCGAGAAAGACGAAACAATATTTGCACTGTTGTATGAACCGGACAAAACGTCTGATTGGGAAACAGATGATCTCATTTTGAAACAGGCGAATCCTGCGTCATTGGAAATCCCTGAAATTTGGAATGAGCTTGTAAAGAAAAGAGCAAGAGCCATTGCCATTGAGAAAGAACGAGAAAATTTTGTTACAAAGCACTGCAATATCATTTATCAAGGGCAAGGGACTGAAACATTTATTGACGTTAAAGATGTTCAGGCGTGCAAGGTTGCGGATATTGATTGGACTGGAAGGGTTGTATATTTAGGCGTTGACCTTTCAGAATCGAACGATAATACATCTGTTGCCATGGTTTCTGTTGATGATGATGATAACATTCTTGCAGAAAGTTTTGCATTCATTCCATCGGACAGAATTACAGAGAAAACAATCTCAGAGCGTGTGAACTATCAGGAACTATTGAAGAGTGGGAAGGTGTTTGCATGTGGTGACAGGGTTATTTCTTATGCGTTTGTTGAACAGTTTATATTGAGCCTTGAGAGCCGTTACAATGTGCAAATTCAGGCGATTGGCTATGATAGATGGAACGCATTAAGCACAGCGCAGAAGTTGGCTAACGAGGGCTATAACACGGTTCAAATCAGGCAGTATTCAAGCGTCTTGCATTCTCCTACAAAGAGGATGAAAGAGGCAATCCTTACGCAGAAATTCAAGTATACAGAAAATAAATTGCTAGAGATAAACTTTCAGAATGCTAAATGTGCTTATGATACAAACAAAAACATGTACGTGAGCAAGAAAAAGAGTAACGGCAAGGTTGATATGGTGGTATCACTTATCAATGCAATTTACCTTCTTGAACAGGATTATTTCTTAAATGAAGGTGACTTCACATTCCAGATGATCTAATTGATAAAAACGTGTATTTATGCTAATATATCTGCGTAAAAATGTTTCAAATAGAAAATACTAACGAGGGGGCGGTACGAGAGTGGCACTATTCAGGAAAATAAAAAATGATGTGAACTTGAACGATCAGAGCGTACAACTTGACGATGTGCTGTTATCGGCATTGCTCAATAACGAAAAGATCACGAGAGAGAAAGCATTGACTCTTCCTGCCGTATCAGGTGCCGTGGATTTTATCAGTGGTTCGATTGCATCAATGCCAGTGAAACTGTACAAGTACAAAAACGGCAAGGTTGAAGAAGTTCAGAGAGACAACCGTGTGCGAATGCTGAATGGTGACACTGGAAACACGCTTGACGGGTTCCAGACAAAAAAAGCCATGGTCGATGATTACTTACTCGGCAAGGGTGGATATTGTTTCATTCAAAGAGACAGACAGAACAACGTAACGGCGCTGAAGTATATTCCTGATATTGACGTTACCGTGTGGTCAAATTCCGACCCGATGAACCGTTTCGTGCAGTTCTATGTTGGTGCAAACAAGATTTATCCATGGAACATGATCAAGCTGTTGAGAAACACAAAAGACGGTGCAAGCGGAAAAGGATTGACTGAGGAAATCTCAAAGTCACTTGAAACGGCATACAGTACGTTGGTATATCAGCTTGGACTGGTCAAGACAGGCGGTAACAAAAAAGGTTTCTTACAGGCTGAAAGACGTTTAGGACAGGATGAAATCGACAAGCTGAAGAATGCGTGGAAACGGTTGTATACCAACAATACCGATAACGTCATGGTTCTGAATAACGGCATCAAGTTTCAGGAATCGTCAAACAGTTCCGTTGAAATGCAGTTAAACGAAAGCAAGAAGACTTTACAGGATGAAATCAATGGAGTGTTCCATATTCACAGTGACTTCAATCTGACATTCAAAGAAGCAATCTATCCGATTGTTAAAGCATTTGAGACAGCAATCAACAGTACACTGCTGTTGGAGAAAGAAAAGAAAAACTTCTTCTTTGAATTTGATACGAAGGAAATTGTGAAGGCAAGCATCAAAGAAAGATTCGATGCTTACAAGGTTGCAAAAGATACAGGGCTTATGACGATAAACGAATTGCGACGCATGGAGAATTTGAACTATGTTGAGGGAATGGACGTAATCAATGTTGGACTAGGTGCTGTATTGTACGACATCAATTCTGGTACATATTACACGCCAAACACCGGACAGGTGACAGGTGGAGATGATGAAGAAGAAACGGCTGAGGAAGTTGAAGAAACTGAAGAAACTGAACAGGGGGCAGATGATGAATTACAAGTATCTGAAAAATCTGACGAAAAATAGTGCAGATTTCTACGTATATGGCGATATCGTTGATGAGAACGTGCCTGACTGGTGGACTGGTGAGAAATCAGAAACAGCAGTTGATACAAACGCATTCAAGACAGAGCTTGACAGCTTGAACGGTGTGACAGATTTTAATATCTACATCAACTCAGGCGGTGGCTCAGTGTTTGCAAGTTCAGCAATGGTAAGCATGTTAAAGCGATTCAGACAGAACACAGGAGCAACGATTCATGCGTACATTGATGGATTGTGTGCAAGTGCCGCTACATATCTTGCCATGGTGGCTGACGATATCAATATTTACAAAAATTCTATTCTGATGATTCACAAGCCAATGACGTATGCATATGGAAATGCTAACGAGCTACAGCATGACATTGATACATTGAATCTGATTGAGAGCGGAACGATGTTGCCAATGTATGAAGCAAAGGCAAAAGAAGGAATCACAGCAGAAAAGATTGCAGAACTGGTGGACAACGAAACGTGGTTCAGTGGCAATGCAGATGATGATATGTACATCGGGAACTATTTCAACGTGAATGCATTGGACAGTGTGAAGGATGTACAGGCATGTGCAACGGACTTATTCAGGAATTACAAGCATGTGCCAGATGCATTAAAAAACCAAAAGCAGACTAAAAAGCCTGTTGAGGATCGTGTGCTTGATTATTCGGCATACGAGAATATTATTAGTTCATTGAAGAAATAACGGAGGGCGAAGAAATGAACGTAAAAAATCTTATCGAGAATCGTAATGCAAAAGTCGCTCAGATGGAAGGACTGCTAGCAACTGCAAAGGCAGAAAACAGATTACCATCTGAAGACGAAAAGAATCAGTTTGCAGACCTTGAAAAAGAGGTCAAGGACATTGATGCGACTATTGCTATGTACGACCAGATGGCAGGAATGAGCATGAAGAAAGTTCCTGCTGAACATGTTGAAATGACAGATGCAGAAAGAGATCACAAAACATTCGAGAATGCAATTCGTGGCATTGTGAATACTGACACACCAACAATGCCTGCTGATGCAAAGACACTGATTCCGACAACTGTATGGAATGAAATCATTTCTCAGGTTATTGAAATCTCACCTGTATTCTCTATGGCAGATCGCTATAACATCAATGGCAATCTGGTACTGCCGAAGTATGATGCACAGAACAGTTCCATCGTGATGCAGTATGCTGATGAGGGAACGGCAGCAGAGTCTGGAAAGGTTGTTATCAGCCAGATTACACTCGGTGGATTCCTTGCACGTTGCCTTGCAAAAATTTCAAAGAGCTTGATTAACAATTCCAACTTTGACATCGTTGGCTTTGTCGAAGCAAAAATGGCACAGGCAATCGCATTGTATTTCGAACATGAGATTCTGTTCGGCACAGATGACAAGGTTGAAGGCCTAAGGGGCATTGCATCAGATATGACTGTTACAACTGCCACAGCAACAAAGATTACATCTGACGAGCTGATGGATGTACAGGACAAGGTAATCGACAACTATCAGGGTAATTCTGTTTGGATTATGAATCGAGAAACTCGAAATGCAATCAGAAAGTTGAAGGATAATGAAGGCGATTATTTGTTGAACCGTGACTTTACAGCAAAGTGGGGCTATACACTTCTTGGCAAGGATGTTTATTGTTCTGATGCTATGGACAAGATGCTTGCAGGAAAGACAGCCATTTATTACGGTGACTTCTCTGGTCTTGCAGTGAAGGTGTCTGAAGATGCTAACATGCAGGTATTGCAGGAAAGATATGCAGAAGAACATCTGCTCGGCATTCTTGCTTTCGTTGAGTGGGATGCAAAGGTTGCAGATACTCAGAAGCTTGCAAAACTTGTAATGAAGGGCGAATAATCTAGAAAGGGGCGAGCAATATGGAAGTAAGCAAAGTCAGTGATATTGAACCGGAAAGCGTCGCAGAGTATTTGAGACTGGACGAAGTAACAGAAAGCGAAATGAATACATTGAACATGCTTATTTCCATCGCTACTTCTTTCATCGAAAACTATACTGGGATTAATGATCTGGACAAATATCCTGAATTTGTGATTGTGGTGCTTATTCTTTGCCAAGACATGTGGGACAATCGCACGATGTATGTTGACAGCAAAGACTTGAACAATACTGTTCAGAGTATTCTTGCGATGCATAGCGTCAATCTGTTGTGAGGTGATTAAATGTTAAACGCAGGAAAGTATTCAAAGCGTATCACGATTTACAGAACTGTGATTGTTACTGATGATGATGGCTTTCAGACAGAACAGAAACAGGTGATTCTTACACCGTATGCATACGTGAGGACAACGAAGGGATTCACGCTGATTGCTAACAATTCTGATTTCGAGAAAGCATACACCAACTTCACAATTCGGTTTCCGAAAACAGAGATCACACGAGACATGCTGATTGAGTTTCACGGCAAAACATACACAATCGAATATCTTAACAACGTTGATGAAAACAGCGTAGAATTAGAGATTCAGGCAAAGGAAGTGACTCACTGATGGCTAAATTTGATGCAGATATTGATGATAGCGTATTGAAGGATATTTCTTACATTGACAAGCAGTTTGATCACATCTTTGGTGGCATGACCAAGGCAGGGGCAGAGGTCGTATACAAGAATGTTATTTCGACACTTCCAGAGTCGCTGAAAAGTTCAGGCTTCAGCAGTCATGTGAAATTGTCGAAAGTGTACAGAACTCCATCAGATGATGGTATCAATACAAAAGTCATGATCACAGGATATTTCAAAAACAAGGAAGGCAAGAAGACTCCTGCACCACTTGTTGCTAACATGTTTGAATATGGCAGTGACAAAAAGAAATATCCAAAGCATCCTTTTTTCCGAAAGTCTTTCAAAAAGTCACAGATCATGAAAGCAATGGAAGAAGCGCAGAAGAATTTAAGCGGGGGGCTGTTGGATGAATAAGCTCATCGAAAAAACATTGAGTGACTTTACGGTCAATGGGAAAAAAATTCCTGTAAAGTTCTTACGATACAATGGAAGTTCGGAAACATACATCACTTACATGATGACAGATGCAGACAGCGTGTTACATGGTGATGATGAACTGCTTAATTATATCGAGTATTATGACTTCGATATTTACACGAAAAGCAATTACAAGCCGATTATCAAGGCACTAAAGGGATTGCTTACGAGTGTTGGGTTTATGTGGGAGCCTGACAGATCATCCGAAGATATGTATGAGGACGATACGAAGTATTACCACAAAACATTATGTTTCTCAATTGAAAGGAGCGAAAATGGCTAAAATCGGTTTAAACAATTTCCGATATTCAAAACTTACGGAATCAGAAGCAGGTAAAGCCACTTATGATGGCGCGAAAAAGCCAGCTAAGGCTATTTCCTGTAAGGTGGATATCAGCAACAATGATGCGTCTTTGTATGCCGATGATGCATTGGCAGAAAGCGATACATCTTTCCAGAAAGGTTCTGTAACAGCAGGAATCGACAACGAGGATGTGCAAACAATGGCAGACCTTCTAGGGCATACGGTTTCAGAAGAAGGTTCAGAGCTTGTCAGAAATGCGAATGATGTTGCACCATATGTTGGTTTCGGAAGAATCGTTACAAAGATGGTGAACGGGGCTTACAAATACACGGTAGAATTCCTATGCAAGGTTAAGTTCTCAGAACCGTCACAGGATGATTCTACAAAAGGCGAAAGCGTATCATTCAGCACAACTGAACTTAACGGAGTGGTGGCGACATTGGCAGATGGCACATGGTCAAAATCTAAAACGTTTGATACAAAGACTGAAGCTGTCACATATCTTGAAGGGCTGATGGCAAAAGGCTAAAGTCTAAAAGAATATTTAAGGCAGGGTTCGTCCCTGTCTTATTTTTTGAAGGAAGGTAAACATGAAGGAAATTTCAAAAGAATTTGAGTACAAAGGGAAGAAATACAAGCTAGTTTTCAATCTGAACGTGATGGAAGTTATTCAGGACAAGTACGGTACACTTGAAAACTGGGGAAAACTCACAGATGGTGCAGAAAACGATGGTGAGCCAAACGCAAAGGCTGTTATCTTTGGAATCACTGCAATGCTGAATGAAGGAATTGATATCGAAAACGAGGAAAATGGCACAGAAGAAAAGATGCTTACTAACAAGCAGGTAGGCAGAATGATCACGGAAATTGGCTTGCAATCATCCGCACAGCTGATGAATGGTGTTGTCATTGACAGCACTAAGAGTGGCGAAAAAAACGCATAATCCCCGATGAAGTGGATGAACCAGAGCCGATAGACTTTACATGGTTCTACTTTATCGGGCGTAACAAGCTCGGTTTTACATTTCATGAGGTTGGCAGAATGACACTGACAACATTTAACAGGTTTTACAAGCATTACAAAGACGATTTCGATTTTGAACTGATGCTTGAAAAGACAGGGACAACATACGCAAAAGCATATGAAAAATCACAACATGAGGACGATTGGTTCTAGGAAGGGGGTTGCATGGCACTTGGTGGTTCCATTAAGTTAAAAGGCGAAAGCGAATACAGGCGAGCATTGAGTCAGATCACACAGAACTTGCGGGAAGTATCTTCCGAAATGAAGATCGTCACAAGTACATATGACAAAAACGACACAAGCACCGATGCATTGACAGCCAAGAGTGACGTGCTTAACAAACGTCTTGAAGAGCAGAAATCGAAGCTGAAGTTAGTGTCTGACCAGTACAAACAGTATCAGAATGCTGTTAAGCAGTCAGCAGATGAACATACACAACTAGGCGAGAAGCTTGAAAATGCAAAGGAAAAGCTCGCAAGCATCGAAGCACAATGTGGCAAAAACAGCAAAGAATATGAAGAACAGAAAAAGGCTGTAGATGATCTTCAAAAGCAGTATGATGAAAGTACAACGGCACAAGACAAAAACAAGAAATCACTGTCACAGCTTGCAGTGCAGATGAACAATGCCAAAGCTGACGTTATCAAGACAACAAAAGAGATTGACAACCTCGGCAAAGAATCTGATGGTAGTGCAAAGCAGGTTGATGATCTGTCGAAAAAGATGGGTGATGCTGATGGTGCATCAAAAAATCTTAATGATGGTTTCACTGTACTAAAGGGCACGATAGCTAATCTTGCATCACAGGCAATCAGCAAGGTTGTTGATGGATTCAAGGAACTTGTAGGCGGTGCAGTGGACTATCAGAAGTCCATGGAGTATTACACGACATCGTTTACAGTCATGACAGGCTCAGCCGATAAAGCAGGGGAAACGGTCAAGAAACTTGCTGATATTGGAGCAACAACTCCTTTTGATATGCCACAGCTTGCAGATGCAACATCTTTGCTGATGAACTTTGGTTTTAGTGCTGATGATGCGGTTGACAGCATGATGATGCTTGGCGATATTTCACAGGGTAATGCAGAAAAGCTGAACACTATTGCTAGAGCGTATGGAAAAATGAACTCAGCACAAAAAGTTTCGCTTGAGAGCATTAACATGATGATTGATGCAGGATTCAACCCGTTACAGGAAATCTCAGAAAAGACTGGAGAAAGTATGCAAAGCCTTTATGACAGAGTATCAAAAGGCAAAATGTCGGTTGATGAGATCACAGAGTCAATGAAGCGGTCAACGGCTGAAGGTGGCAAATACTTTCAGTCCATGGATGCACAGTCTCAGACTTTGGATGGTAGACTTTCTACATTGAGTGATACGATCAATTCAAAACTTGGCGAAGCATTACAGCCGATTCTGCAAAAGGCCGCTGATGAGTGGATTCCAAATATAACAAATGCAATCGACAGTATGGATATGGATTCTGTCGTTTCTGTAATTGATGATATTATTTCCGGTGTTGGTGATTTATTCGGATTTATCATGGATAACGGTAGTACGATCATTTCACTTGTTGCAGGAATCGGGACGGCAATGCTGACATGGAATGTTGCAAGCATGATCAATGGTGTTGTTACGGCAGTCAAAGCGTATCAGGCGGCTAATGAAGGTGCAACTGTTGCACAGGCATTGCTTAATGGTGTTATGAACGCCAATCCGATTATGTTGGTTGTCACGTTGCTTGCAGGACTTGTAGCAACAATCATCACATTATGGAACACAAACGAGGGATTCCGAGAAGCTGTTACAAACGTTTGGAATGCATTCAAGGACACGGTCGGAAATGCAATTGCATCGGTGGGTGGATTCATAGGCAACCTCATAGCGTGGTTTCAGGCTCTTCCCGGGAATATTGGTGCATTCCTTGGTGAAGTTATAGGCAACGTACAGAATTGGGCTTCTAGCATGGTTTCTAGGGCTTCTGAAGCAGGTTCTAACTTTGTCAATGGTGTTGTGTCATTCATCAGTTGTCTTCCGTCTGCTGTATGGAATTGGCTGTCAAGTGCATTGAATAACGTATGGAATTTTGCAGGGCAGTTGTGATAGAATGGATAGGCGATATGAACTGACCCTGCCGGGCGGCTTTCGCCTGCCGGTCACGCTGTGCGTGGAGGAATATACTTTCTACGATTGGGAAAGGATGACTTTGGAGCCGGAGGCGGCGGAAGCGGCGCTTTCCCGGTTTGCCCAGAGCGCCCTGACCCAGCAGATGGTGGCCGGGCGGATCATAAGCCGGGAGGAATCGGTCACGCAGTCGGAGGATAAGTACCTGCTGGAAGGGACATACGCCTGCGTGGAAATGATTGGCCGGGTCCGCAGAGAACAGATTGGAGATACAAATGGGAAAAGTGGTTGAACGAATCGTCAACGCCGAGCGGGTGGAAGATCTGATTACGGTGTTTGGCTCTTTTGACGAAAATATCAAACGAATCGAGGAAGCCCTGAACGTCCGGGTGGTGAACCGGGGGACAGACCTCCGGGTCTCCGGGGACGAGGAAATGGCGGATAAGGCCGTG